>Ga0315338_1001175_pt1 | contig 36949 bp, 59 predicted proteins | sample ASW8metaG_FD_204518 | JGI IMG/M metagenome (GOLD analysis project Ga0315338, IMG submission 204518) | Ammonia-oxidizing marine archaeal communities from Monterey Bay, California, United States - ASW #8 | ecosystem: Environmental > Aquatic > Marine > Coastal | place: USA: California | collected... | reverse complement strand
CCTCTCAAAATGAAATATAGCATTGTTTGCCCTAAGTCCAGTTATAAAAGGATTTGAAAGAAAGTCCTAAGAAGAAAAGAAGGGTTAGTTTTAGTGTCTCTTGCTATAGGGGTATTAGTGCCTCATGTGGATTCAGGTGGAATTGGAAGCCATAAGTAATATTTTCTTGTATTAATAAGTTAAAGTCTTATATATTATGACAATAATTTAAGGATTATAATGAATCTACCAGATAAATGGAAGCCTTCAAAGGTAAGGGCTTTAGAGTTTATGACAACATACCCAAGTGCCAAGATGGAAGAGGTGGCAGAAGAATCAGGGGTTACTAAATCAACTATACACCTATGGATGAGAGACCCAGAGTTTGTAGAGGTGTTCTATCAGAAATACATGGTTTCTTTCGGGTCTAAGCTACCATCTATCTTAAATGCCATGATTAGAGAAGCAGAAGCAGGTAATGTTCAAGCTGGTAGGCTTATACTTGAGCATTCAGGTAAACTTATAAAGAGGGTCGAAATCAATAACACCAAAAGCCCCTTTGAGAAGTTCTTAGGTCAGGATGCATATGAAGCAGAAGATGCGGAATTTACCGTTATGCCAGAGAGACCGATCTATGAAAAGAAGATGAAGCCTAAAACAAAGGCTCAAGAGAAAGCAGAGCTACGTAAGATAGAGAAAGCTATGGAAAAACGCAGGGAATCTGCCAAATGGCGTACCAGAGCTATGAAAGTAGGGGTAGAAGTCCTATCTCAAGGTAGGAAAACCCCGAACCAGATCAAAGAATGGCGTGAAAAAGTAGAAAAAGCCGAAATTCTGCCATAAGTCTCACTATTACTGGCTTTATGGGGGAAAAGCCATATCAAATCTACAAGTATACCCCCCTACCAAAGCCAGATCAAATCTACAAGGTGGGGTAAGCCCCTTTTTAGTACCCCTTCTCCTCGGTGAGAACATCAAACCCATGTCAAATACAGACTAACCCCTTTATATACTATAAAGGATATATATAAAACTATATACAAAGAATAGTCTATATTTGATATGGATATAGGCATTAATTAATATATATGAATTGGCAATTCAATAATTAATTAATATCAATACTCTTCTTTGTTGATTCTACGTGTTCTTTTTTTGGTATCTCGATTCGTAACACTCCATCTTCAAATTTGGCAGTAACCTCACTTGATAGATTATCACCTAATTTAAATGAACGCTTAAATGAGGAATGTTTGAGTTCTCTCACAAGATAACGGGCATCTGCATCTTCTAATTGATGCTTATCCCCGCTAATCGTTAAAACTCCATCTTCTACATCTATACCGAGTCGTTCTTTCGTCATCGATGGCATTTCAGCAACGATCACGACACATTCGTCATAATCAACCACATCTACCTTCGGGAAAGAACCGTGTTTAAAGGAAATCCCAAATTCTTTTTGGAAATTGGGGAATTGGCTTTGCACAATCTTATCGAACATTGTGTCAAAGGGTGTTAGGAATTCATCTCGATTGAAATGAATTGGTACTCTTGCTATTTTCATTATTAACTCCTATTGTTATGCAAGTTAGCATCCTCATTATGAGCGATGCTTAAAAAACTATTTAATAATCAGTTTTTAATTCTTCGGCAAATTCTTCTTCGATTTCATCGAGGAAATCATCTTCTGCCGAAACGGTGGATTGTTTTACGTTAAATGAATTGCAAGATGGACACTCTTCATTGGTTTCACCAATAGCGAGAGTATTCCAATCCCATGCACATTCATTACAAACCCATCGTTTTATGCTAAAATTTTTCATATTTTTATTGTATCATTGATCTCAATATCTTCTGGCATTAGCTGGCAGTAGCAATATTCTTTACAGACACTCCATCCTGAAGCTGGCATACCTCTCGATTCCCAGCCTTCCCATGTGTCAAGTTCTCCAGCTCTGCTCTCACAATCAGGGCATACATTCTTTGAGACAGTGACCCATCTCAGCTTTCGCCCCATCTCTCCGCTTCTGCGGAATGCTTGGTTAATTCCTCCAACAACTCCTCGTTTAACCGATCTGACGAATTCTCCAAAGATTCGCCCCTTACTCCTAAAGTCCGTATCAAGAACCCCAATAATTGATTGTTCGCTAACACCGCTTCGTGTAAGTCGTTCAATTTCTTGTCCAAGTCTTTCTGAGAAGATTCGGACATCGTATGATAATCCGAGAGCAATCCATAAAAGTATTTCTCTATCTTTGTCATCTAATCCTTCTTGATCTGCCATAATATACCCTAATTATGTTTTTAATACAAGTGGTGATTTACGACGAAGAGACTCTTTCATATTAGAAATTAAATTCTTAATGCCGTCTTTAGCTTTAGAGAGAACAATAAATTCTCTTTTCGTTACTCCGTCGCCAGTCTGATGGACTATGCCATAGCCTTTAAACTCGATACCACTATCGGTTGACTTGATACTATTATGCAATACCCCAGTTTCATACAATGGTGGGCTTTCTGGGTTCCCTCTTCTCTTCCTTCTTGCTTTTGTAGAATCAAATATGTCTGGATTTACCTTACCGCTTTTGATATAGTCTTTGGAGACACCCACAATCTCTTCTTTTGAGCTACTAAGGAATCCGTCGATCAGCTTTGGAATATCACTGGCAAGTTTGCCGAAATCAATCCCGACTTTTATCTCTAACTTCATTCCAGAAATCCTCCCCTAATTTTTTTGCTTCAAAGTATTTATCTTGATACTGAAGGATAATCCTCTCGACCTGTCTTTCTCCCCAAGCGACTGGATTTTCGATGATTTCCTTAATACTTCCTTCTAAGTTAATCTCAATGTCATTGATTTTGTCCAGTTTCCTGACGGAATTGAGCAAAGATTGACTGTTTTGATTCGCTGTCGTTTGTTTGTCTGTTGGCATCGATTATTCCTTGTGCTTGTTCTTCGCTTAAATCTTTATTATCCCTAACCATAATTTTGGCACGGGTAATTAGATTCTGCTCCAAGTTAAATTGGTCTTTTAGTATTTGGTCTTGTATAGTCGTCGGATATTCCACTTCCTCGAAATCAATTCCAAAATCTTCAGGTAGCATAATTCCATTATATTCAGCGATAGTTCTTTCCACAGAATAAAAATCTTTTTCATAGAGTCTCCATAAGGCTATGTCGTCAAAGTAATCTTCTTTCCTCTCAAGGTCTTTAATCATTAGTGAGATGCCTGATGGCACTTCACCGCCTGATTCTGCCCATTGAATCCATAGATGGTTATTTGATGCGACGAGTTCAATTTGAAATTTAATATTATTTATTGCTTCTGCAACATTTCCACTTGGGGAAGTAATGTGGTATTCCCCCTCATCACCCATATCAAGAATCTCATTCGAGCCTGTTCTCATGGATTGTTGGTCACTTCTCATACCTCTAACCCAAGGCTGTCCGAACATATTAAACCTCATCCCGAGATTCATCTCAGTAAGTCCAATATTGACCTGCTCATTACAATTAATGATGTCGCTTGCACCTTCAACGAAGAAAGAATCAATCTGATCCTCTCTGTGGGTAAATACAAAAGGAAGGATACCATAAGGATTCAAAGATTCATCTAAGACCTTCCCATCCTCATCGAGTACAGCGTATTTCTCTGCATCCCAATATCCCCATTGTAATCCGACTGTGTTGGATAAATCTGCTGTTTTATTTAGTAATGGGTATATAATAGCCTCTGGCTTGAACGGGTTGTCACCAAAATATGTTTCAAAGTAATAAATTGGTCGATAGTCAAACGCATCATCGTTCCAAAACACCCTATTGGCAATAGTCCCTAAAAGACGGGTCATCCTCTCAGAATGTTTCATTCGTACATCCTTTGTGGGTATTAGAGCGTTATATGTCTCGGTAGAGTCGCCTACTGTACGATTTGCACCTAAAGTATATATCCTACTTATCTTATTAATAAACTTTCGTGTGAAGTTTGTAACAGAAGGAGGTATTTCAGAGAAAGCATCACCAGAAAAGTACGATTTTATATACGATTCAGTGGCAGTCCCAGAATAATAGTCCAGAAACTTTCTTATTTCCTCTCTTTTAACCTGTGAGTTCATAAGTTTTGTTTCTGTCAGTTTATCTCTAATTAATTGTTCAATCATCTTTGAATCCTTTTCATCTCTTTATTTTTCATGGGAAATCTATTTGTTATTAGGTATCTAAATGCATCACATCCGTGATCGTGATAGCCGTCTTTTATTGGTTCTTCTTTAATGGGCTTCCCATCCTCTGTTTCTGGGTAGCGGTACTCTTCAAAATCTTGTATTACATCGGTACATTTCTTATCGACATGGACTCTACGTGTCCCATCTGCACTGGAAAAGAATCCTCTGGCATAGGATACACTCGAAGTTATATTGCGACTCAACCTATCTCGCATACATAATATTCTCACCCCACTTCGTCTGAATATTTCCATATCCCCAGCACCACTTTGACCTTGGACAGAGCTACCAGCAGGGTCTCCATAGTAAGAAGTTATTGGGTATCCTTTAATCTTAATCATCTTGATTAGGTCTTCTGTCTTAATATTTTCTTTATGTAGGATAGAGTCGAACACCCTGATATGCTCAATATCCCCGATCCATTCTGTTTGAGCAAAGATGACTGCTGGCATTCTATACCCAAAGTCAATGGAACAATAGGTAGGTAAGTTAGGATCGTAAGGAAAGTCACCAACATCTAATTCCCTATCGAAATCCCAGACTTTACCTTGAAATACTGAAAATTCAGCACCAAATTCTTGTCCAAAAAGTTCTTTTGACATATTTCTTTTACGCTCAAGTATAGCAGGGTCTTCCAATCCAAGGGGGAACTCATGTTGATTTACCCACGATGGGGCAGTGTGGCTTTCCCATTCTTCATCGCCCTCTCCAAGTTTGTATAAATCATAAATCCAATTTCTTCCTTCGGGTGTTGTTATGAAGATTACTCTTCCTTTCCTACCTGCCACCGTTGGGGATAGATACATATCCCAAATTTTCTTATTCATCTTAGCTACTTCGTCAATGACGAGTAAATCTAAACCTTCTCCAACAAGAGAATCTGGATTATCGGCAGACATCCCCTCTACGGTAGTCCCCCATTTGAATTTAATGTACATATCTTTCTCAGATGAACGTACAATATCTTCGCTATGACCAATAACCATTCTCTGCCAGATTTCCCTAAATATCAACCTCGCCTTCTTGTAGGACATACCGACGACCCAAATCCTCTTATTCGGCTGAGATGCCATGTAGGTAGCTTCCATAGCACTCGCCCAAGTCTTACCAAATCTTCTCCCACACACCATAACATGGAATCTTGCGTCAGGTTTTGATGGGTAATGTAGGGATAACTGCCCATCATGCGGGGTGTATCCAAGATATTCAAACCACTTTATTTTAAAGTCGTAATTTTTTTCTTGCATTAGAGTTATGAATAAGGTACATTATAGTATCTATTTAATGCAAGACTTTACTTGCCAAACTAAACAACTCACTAAAGAGGTCAAAATGTCAGAAGAAAAAGTAGTAGATTCAGTCGATACAGACGTAAAAATGGAAGAAGGGACAAAACCCGAAGAAAATGGTATACCTCGTTCAAGGTTAAATGAGGTTATTGATGAGCGTAATGTTCTCCGTGACCAGATAAAAGCCTATGAACTTAAAGAGGAAGGTGCTAAGAAGGCAGAACTCGCAGAGCAGGAGAAATGGCAAGAATTAAATGCCGAGCTTCAAAAAGAAGTTGACTCCTACAGACCTTTCAAAGATAAATATGATGCTTTGGATGGTCAGATACGAGGAGAAGCCTTGGGTAGACTTCCTGAATCTAAACAAGAAAAATTTAAGAATCTTAGTACGACTGATTTGCTAAACGTAGTTGATGAATTATCTGTAAAGCCAAACCCACCTGACGGTGCTGGTACGGTTGATACCAAAATATCGAAAGATGCTTGGAAAAATATGGATATGAAGGAAAAGCGTAATAATTGGTCTGCAATATTGGATTCTTATAAAAGATAGGAGTCATTAAATGGCTAACGTAACCGTAACCACTGGGGCAAATTTTATACCCGAAATGTGGTCTGGAGCGATTTTAGATTATGCTGAAGCTCAATTCAGTCTAAAAGATCGTGTAACAGACTTTTCGAGTATGCTTGCTGGTGGCGGGGATACTCTACATATCCCTAAAGTGACAGAAGAAACTGCCGCCCAAAAATCTGCCGATACAGCAGTAACTTATTCTGCTAATACTGATGGTAAAATCGACCTCGCTGTAGACCAACACCACTACGAAGCTAAACGCATCGAAGACATCGTGAAAGTTCAAGAGAGTGCCGATTTATTCTCAATGTATGCCCGTTCAATGGGCTATGCTATTGCAAAAAAAGTTGAAAACTATATTGCAGTAAATACAATCCAATCCGCAACTGGTAATGATACCGCACTTGGAACAGACAATCAATTAACTTCTGCTTTATTGCGAAGTGGCTTGGTTAAACTAATGAGTGCTAATATAAATTACACTGATGGCAATACATGGCTATATGCTTCTCCTGAAGTATATTCCTACTTGCTCGGTCTTGATGAGTTTGTACACTTCGATAAAAGAGGTGATGAAGCTGGTCAGGTTTCGGGAAAAGTCGGTTCTGTATATGGAATGTCAGTTCATGTCAGTACAGATTGGGATGACGATGGCGGTACAGGTGATGAGACAGCCTCGATTTTTAATCGGGAATCTGTTTACTTTGCAATGCAGATTGCACCAAGAGTGCAGTCTTCCTATGATATTGATTACCTCTCAACGAGCGTAGTCACTGACATACTTTTCGGGACTAAATTGTCCAAAGGTGCAAGTTCAACTTCATTAGGAATTGTTAATTTCACTAATCCGTAATAGATAGTTAATCGGGCGGTTGGGAAACTGACCGCCCATTACTTGGAGACCAAATGATATATTTTATAGATAAGGCTGGACACATGATAGGGAAAAATGCCCCGACATCTGAACAGGTGAAAGCCTATAAAAAGGTAGGATTTAAAGAATGTGACGAGGATGGCAAGACAAAAAAGGCTAAGAAAGCCAAAAAGAAATGAAAAGATTTGATTATTGGTGCAAAGCGTGTAAGTTTAAATTTGAAGAGCTTGTGAGAGATGATACTCTGGTTGAGTGTCCTAAGTGTTTCACAAGTAGCGTAAGGAAACTTATATCTGCCCCAATGATCCACATGACGACGATGTCGGATTCAACATTAAGGGAAAGTTTTTCCGACGACTTTTATTAAATAATTAAAACGAGATAGCTATGAGAAAGCCCTGCTCGGTAAGCTATTGGGAGTAACAAGATGGCAAAAAGAGAAAATTCACATTCAGTAGTAGAAGCTCTGAATACAGAAACATCAGCACAATACGACGTTCAGTCAGTATTGACAATTTCAACAACTACAGTATCAACATCAATCGGTAAAGACTATTCTCATGTATATTTACAGCCAGACAATGATATTTACTTTACGTGGGCTACATCCACAGGGGATGCTATAAACGCATCAAATGACCATTTTATACTTGGTGGATCAGATATTTATATTTTAAGAATCCCTCAAGGGATAGGTGCTACGGTGTATCTTCAGTTACAACGAAAAGGCGGGACAGATTCAGCCGTCAGAATGACGTTGGCATAAGATGTTATCAGGAGGATTAATTGAAAAAGTAGGAACCGTTGAGGCTGGCGGTAGAATAACAGGTGATTTAGTAATAGAAGGAGATTTAACCGTTGAAGGTTCCTCTACTAATTTATACGATGAGCTTGTTGAGGGTGGGCTTGTAGTAGAAGCTACAGATACCGAAGCACTTTTAATACGGAAGGCGAGTGATGGTGGTGATGTATTCACGATTGATACATCTGCTGAGACTGTACGAATAAATTCACACGATGGTTCATCCAAAGGTCTAAAACTTGGTGCTACGCTTGTAACATCTACCGCAAGCGAATTGAATATACTTGATGGGGCATCCTTGTCAACTACGGAATTAAACTATGTTGATGGGGTTACTTCTGCCATACAGACACAAATGGATACAAAAGCACCTCTGGCAAGCCCAACTTTTACTGGGACAATCACCATAGGTAGTGCAGGAATTAGCGAAGCTGAATTAGAAATATTAGATGGGGCTTCCCTATCGACTGCTGAATTGAACCTCTTAGATGGGGTTACAGCTACAACAGCAGAATTAAATTATCTTGATGTTACAACTCTTGGCACTGTAGAAGCATCAAAAGCCATAACAGTCGATGCTTCTGGCAATATTGATTTCAATAATGGGAACATGACAAATGTCGATATTGATAGCGGTGCTATTGATGGTACAAATATTACAGTTGGTAGCGGAAAAACATTAGATGTCTCTGGGGGGACATTTACTCTTGCAAGCGACCAAATTAGTGGTGATAAAGTTAATGGTGGTACTATATCCGCATTTGCCTCTACTGGTATTGATGATAACGCCTCATCAAATGCTTTAACTATAGACTCATCTCAAAATTTAGCATTAACATCTGGGACTCTTACAGTTTATAGTGAAGTAAATACTGGTGCTGGTAATAGAGATATTCATCTTAACCCACATGGTACAGGTGAAGTATCTGTTACCGCTACATTAGATGCTACTGCTATAAAAATAGCCAGTGGTACTGCAATGACTTCTATCAAAGATGAAGATAATATGGCATCGGATAGTGCCACATCTCTTTCCACGCAACAGTCAATTAAAGCATACGTAGATGCAGTAACAACCTCTTTAAATGCTCAAGACTTAGATTTCCAAGGAGATTCTGGCGGTGCATTAAATATAGATTTAGATACAGAAGTTTTAGATATTGCTGGTGATGGTGCTGGTATCACTACAGCGGGTAGTGGGAATCAAATAACTATTAGCGGAGATCATGACTCATTAACTAATTTCGTAGCTAACGAACACATTGACCATTCAGCGGTAAGTATATCGGCTGGAGGTATTTTATCTGGCGGTGGAACGATAGCTTCTAATAGAACAATAACATTAGCGAGTTCAGATGTTGTGCATGATAGCACGACTGGGTTTGTAGCTAATGAACATATAGATCATAGCTCAGTAACATTAACCGCTGGAGATGGATTAAGTGGTGGTGGTGACTTAACATCATCGAGAAGTTTTGCAGTTGATCTTAATGAATTAACAACCGAAACATCGATAGCAGATGCAGATTTTATTGCGATGGTAGATGCTACAGATGATGCCTCTGGTAAAATAACATTTGAAAATTTAGAAGATGCAATATTTAGCTCAGTAAGCGGAGATGTATTAATTACTGAAGCAGGGGTAGCCAGTATTCAAGCTAACTCGGTAGCACTTACAACAGATACCACTGGAAATTACGTAGGAACCATCACAGGTGGAACAGGGATTGACTCCACCGCTGGGACTACTGGAGAAGGCACAACTCATACACTGAGTATAGATTCTACTGTAACAACTCTCACAGGGTCACAGACTCTAACAAATAAAACATTAACCAGTCCTGTCTTAAATACTGGTGTATCAGGTACAGCCATCAAAGATGAGGATACTTTTGCCAGTGATTCAAATACACATTTAGCAACCCAGCAATCTATTAAAGCATATGTTGACTCAGTGGCACAAGGATTAAATGTTAAGACTGCTTGTGCTGTTGCAACTACGGCAAATGTTACCCTATCAGGTGAACAAACAATAGACGGTGTTACTACCTCTACATCTCGAATACTTGTTAAAGATCAATCCACTGCTTCACAAAATGGTATTTATGTAACCGCTTCTGGGTCGTGGGCGAGGGCAACTGATTTCGATGCCCCAGCAGAAGTAGCAAGCAGTTTTGTATTCATATCTGGCGGTACTGCTGGTGCAGATACAGGTTGGGTATGTACTAATGAACCTGAATCAGTTACAGTCGGAACTGATAGCATTACATTTTCACAATTCTCTGATGCAGGGCATATTACAGCTGGAACTGGATTAACTAAATCAGGAAATTCAATAAACATAAATGCTTCTCAATCTACAATTACTTCTGCAAGTTCATTAGCAACTGTGGGAGCCTTGAATTCTGGGTCTATCACTTCAGGATTTGGGAATATAGATATTGGGTCAAGCACAGCAAATTTTGGTGCGACCACTGTAGATAGTTTAAGTGTATCCGATGGCAACATCACAAATGTTGGAAATATTGCGTGTGATGCTATCAGCGAAGAAGATGGAGCAAATGGGTTAACTATTCAGTTTGGTGGGGCTACAACTACGAATATAATAGACCTCTCGGATAGTAAAGCAAACGCTTTAAATATAAAAGAAGATAATGCTGGATCGTTTTTAATGTTTGACACTACCAACGAGAAAATGATATTTGGGCAAGCACTGGACATAAATGCAGTTTCTGATTTTGGAAGCAATGCAATGACAAATGTAAACATTGATTCTGGTACAATTAATGGGATCACAGATTTGGCAGTGGCAGATGGTGGAACTGGAGCAAGCACACTCACTGATGGTGGGATTTTATTAGGTAGTGGAACAAGTGCAATCACAGCCACAGCAGTTTTGGGTGATGGTGAAATTTTAATTGGTGACGGGACAACTGATCCAGTAGCACTTGACATTGGAAGCTCAACAGCAGTCACAATAGTGGGTGCATTAAACTCAGGTTCAATCACTTCAGGATTCGGGACAATAGATACAGGCTCATCCACAATTACAACCACAGGAGAGGGCAGTTTTGGCTCATTAGATATTAGTGGAGCCATAGATGTGGATGGAGTGACCAACCTTGATGTGGTTGACATTGATGGTGCTGTGGATATGGCAAGTACTTTAGCAGTCAGCGGTCAAACAACTTTCACAGATGGAGTTCATTTCAAAGGTAGTGCTTGGAATGATATAATAAAAATTGGTGATACAAGCAGAAGCAATGAAGAAGAAACCCACATGACTAATGGAGAGGTTAGCTTCGGAATTGCTGTTAATGATGGTGCGAGGTCTTTATTATCAGCATATCATGATGGTTCAGTCATACATTTAGGTGAAGGATTTGGAGGGGGTCTAAAACTCGATGCCAACTCGAAAATCAGCCTATCCAATAATGATAGTAGCAATACTTCAAATACCATATTTGGAAAATCGGCTTGGAATAATTCAAGCAATAATGGTTCAGATTACAATACTATATTTGGTGAAGGAGTTATGGGCACTGGTGCTGTTGCTGGGGCAACTTATAATACTGCCATGGGATATAATGCACTTAGAGATGTAACAGATGGGGAAGGCAACACTGCATTTGGTGCTCAGTCTTTGGAAAATGTAGCAGGGGGCAATAATAATGTAGGTATCGGAATAAATGCAGGTTATGGAATTACCACTGGTGATAATAATATTTGTATTGGTACTAATACTGGAGATGCATTTGACGCAGAGAGCGATAATGTTATAATAGGATTTGGGGCTCTTACTACTGCTGGAGCAATAGCGGACTCTGTTATAATTGGTTCAGAAGCAGTTGGAGCTGGAGCTACCACAACAGGTGCAAATGGCACAGTAGCAATAGGCAAGTCTGCTCTCGCAGCCCTCTTAGGTGGTACTACTAATACTGCTGTTGGTTATCAAACTGGATTACTATGTACCACTGCATCAGATAATACATATATTGGTCATTCGGTTGGTGTTGCAACCCATGTTGATGATTTCGCCACTACAGCCGTTGGTTCAGGTGCTTATTCTGGTACTCATACAGGTTCTGTTAATCAATATAATACAGCCATAGGATATAATTCTATGGATGCTGCTATGGACGGTGCTTTAAAAAATACTGCCGTTGGGGCTGGGTCGTTAGGGGCAATTACTACAGGTGTCCAAAATGTTGGTATTGGTTATGATGCTGGAAATGATATTACAACTGGTAATAATAATGTAATGTTAGGACATCAAGCTGGTGATAAGTCATCTAATGTTGACAACGCTGTAATCATTGGTTCTGATGCTGGGGCGGATAATATGACTGCCGCTGCTGACGGTTCGATTGGTATTGGGGCAAGCGCTCTCACCTCCCTCACAACTGGAGCAAGCAATCTTGCAATTGGATATTCTGCTCTTGCCAACAATATAGATGGTGATAATAATACAGCAATCGGATGGCAAGCCTTACAAACTTTTGAAGCAGCCAGTGACGGAGATGGACATAATGTAGCAATAGGTATGAACGCTTTACAGGCAGCTACAACTGGACAGTATAATACTGTGGTGGGAACGCTGGCAGGAGATGAATTAACAACTGGTGCGTATAATGTTCTGGTAGGCTATCAGGCTATGCACAATGCAGATGGCGGTGAAAATGAAAATACTTGTCTTGGGTATCAGTCTGGTTCCAATATAGATGGTGGTAGTGGCAATGTAATGATAGGAAGCAATTCCACTGCAAGCACAGCAGCGGCCTCCAATCAAACAGTAGTAGGTAAGGATGCAACAGGCGTAGCAGACAACTCAGTAACACTTGGTAATGCTTCTGTTACCGCAGTGTATATGGCACAGGATAGTGGTGCTACGGTTCATTGTGGTAGTGTTACAATTTATGGAACAGGATTTGCTCAAGGGCAGTTTAGATTTGGATTAAATAATGCTAATTATGGAATAGGGGATTCCAGCGCCGCCGCCTCAGGAACAGCTACTCTTTATATTGGTAATGCGGCAATAACAGTTTCTTCAGATGAACGAATTAAGAGAAACATTGAAGATACAAAAATCAATGCTACTGAAATTTTAAATAAGTTAAGAGTTGTTGATTTTGAATGGGATGACCCATCAGATAAATCCTATAATAACAGAAATGCAAGAGTTTCACAAGGTGGTCAATGGACTGGAATGATTGCACAGGAAATGGTAGAGCATGTACCTCATATTATAAACGCTCCTAGAAAAGAAGAAACGCTTGAAATAGATAATGAAAGTGAAGATATATGGAGTGTTGATTTTGAGCATCTTGTACCAACTCTTGTCAAAGCAGTTCAAGAATTATCAGCTAAAGTAGAAGCATTGGAGAACGCATAATGCACCAAGTGAGTACAATACTACGCAATGTTTAAACCAGTAGCATACTTTGTAATAGGAGTTTTCGCAGGACTTACAATCTCTCTTTTAATGAAAGATGCCAAGCCTGTTGAGAAGATAGTTATCTATGATGGATACAGAGTACGATATGATTATCCTCATTACTATAGGGGTGGATACGATTACTATTACAGACCATTAGAATATCGTGGTGGTGGTCAATCTAATACAAGAAATGATGGAGAGCGTAGAGGTGGTGGTACTAAGCAAACAGGAACTACTACTGTAAAAGATACACCTGAAAGAAAGAAAAGCTGGGGAACTAAATACTAATGGCTAAAGAACTTTCACCAGACACAAAATTTACACTCTCAATCCAAACGATGATTGGAGCAGGAATGGGGATAGCCTCACTGGTAGGAATGTGGTATATGCTACAAGCCGACATACAAGAAGCAAAGGAATTGCCAGTACCTTTATCGCTATTCTCTCAAGAGTATCCAAGCAAGGGCATTAGTGATTTCAACTGGAGCCCCTCCTACGAACAGTATAAACAGCAGGTAGGCAACCTTCAAGAAAACCAAGACGACCTCTATGAAGTTATTGAAGGAATGCAAGACGAAATTAAAGAACTAAATAGACAGATTACAAACTTGAGAATTGCAGTCCAATGAGGTGGCTACTATTATTATCATTGGTCTTTGCTCAGCCAGCACAACAAGTAGTGAACGATGACAATTTCAATGGGGCTATCTACAAGGGGATGTGGTTAGTTCGTTTTACCAGTTCATGGTCAACGGATAATAAACAAAACTTCTATATAGGGAAATTCATCGTGGAAGGCGACTCTGCACATATGGGAACACAAATGATGATATTGCCAGTGAAAAATCTTCCCGAAGTTGCGAGAAAACTAAGATTAAGAAATTTTCCAAGTGTAGTTTTATTTAAAGATGGAAAGAAAGTAAAAGTGTGGAAAGCAGATTTCGATGGGAAACTTGAACTGTCAACAGAACAAGTTAAAAAAGCTATTAATTGGCATTCAAAGGGAACAGTGTATTAGTGGCATGGTTTTATGCACATTGTGTGATTGCGGTTGTGATTCTGATTGCGGATGCAAGAGGGACTCTGGAGCCAACATTAAAGAGTTGGGAAAAGAAATTGGGGATACCAGTGCCAGAGGAAATCGTAAAAGAAGATGAGCAAGGCAATAAATGATTCACTCAATCTCACAATTTCAATCTCATTCCTTGTTAAAATCTTGGCAGTTACAGGCATTGTAGTTGGTAGTTATTACCAAACAACTTCGAAGATGGCTGATATGGAACGCACGATTGCAGAGATGCACTCAGAGATAATAATTTTAAATTCCAAGATGTCTGACATGGAACGAGAGCATGTTGAAGAATTAGAACATCATAACGAAGAATTGATTGAAGAAAACAGAAGCCTATTACAAAGAATGGGCTTAAAGAAACCATAAACAACGGAGTCAAAAATGGCAAAAGAAAAAAAGAAAGCCGACGAACCCAAAATCAGCATCGACGGTACTGAGTACAAGGTGTCTGATCTAACGGAAGAACAAGTCGTGTATGTAAATCATGTAGCGGATTTAGACCGCAAAATTGGAAGTTCACAATTTAATCTACAGCAACTAAGTGGTGGCAAAGATTATTTTATGTCACTACTGAAAGAGTCTCTTGCGGGTTAAGTGGACATCCACGGTAAATAAGGCTGGTACGTCGTATCAGCCTGAGACCCCAAGTGTTATTAAGAGGGACTTACTGGAAAGAGAAGTGAAGCCCCTGAAGGCACGTTATAGGGTCTCTAAGGGGGTAAAATACGATGTTACCCCAGAAGTGATAGGTAAGCCAGCAAAAATCAAAGAAGAGATTATACGGGAAGGTAAGCCCTATGAGGGGCAAGTGCCTGATTCATTTGAAAGAATTGAATTTGATGCAGATGTGTCTGAATTACAGGATTATGGAGATGTAAAGTATTATAGATCAGAGTACGGGAAAATAAGGGTATCAAATGATGCAGAGTATTATTAATGGAAAAAATGTTAATCCAAGAATGGGGCATAGTGGGGGTTCTTCTTGCCTTATTCTTTGGTCAGGTTATGTTTCTTCAAAAAACATTGATGAAAAAACTAAATGAAACAGATGATAAGGTCATTGCCCTTATTAACAGGTGGAATCGGTCAGACGAAATATCCTTACGGCATCGGGAAGATATTATAAAAGAACTTAACGATGTAACAGATGATCTAAATTTTATAAAAGGAAGGCTAAACGGTAAAGGGCAATGAAAGTGAACGAATACAGAAATGAGATAATGAGTCTTTTAATTAAGGTGGATACCAGACAAGAAGAATTATATCATAGAATTGGGAGAATAGAAATGCACTTAGAAAGATTAAATGGAAAAGTAGCCGAACATGAAAAAAAGATAACTTCGTTATGGAGTTATGGGGTGGCTTTTGTATTTATAGTAAGTGTTGGAATTAACTTAATCATGCGAGGGTTTTAAAATGGATGCAATGGAATTGTTAGTAGAAAATTGGGAATACGTAGTTATTGCAATATTAGCTGTGGATAAGGCTGTTGCTCTATCCCCATCTAAATGGGATGACTTGATTTGGACTTCGGTAAAAAAAGCAATATATAAAGTAGCAGGTAAATAATATGCTTAAAAGAATGGTAGGAAGATTAGTTAAGAAACACGGCATGAAGGGTCTATTAATTATGATCGGTGACTGGGCTGTAAAACAATCCAGAAAAAAATCTGATGATGAGGCTTGGGAGATGGTCGTAAAACCTTTTATAGAAGAAAACTTCTAAATGATCAGTATAAAGCAAATGCGATCACTCATTGAACGCACTTGCAGTGTGATGGGTAAAAGATATTCCTCTGAAAGTGCCATAGATATGGTACTGGCTACAGGCATTATTGAATCTCGTTATGAGTATATTACTCAAATGAATGATGGTGTAGCTAAGTCATTCTTTCAGGTAGAGCCAAAAACAGCAGTGGATAATTGTATGCACTACCTAAAGCACAGACCTACATTAATGCAAAAGTGTGCTGAAGCCAGTGTTGTGGATTTAAAGTATTGGCAAAATTTTGATGATAGAGTTTGGGCTAATATCTTGGAAAAGAACATCGCATCAGGAATAGTCCATTGTCGCTTGAAGTATTGGAGAGTTCCAAAGCGTATGCCAAGCAGTGTAGAGGGTATGGCTCACTATTGGAAAGACTACTACAATGCTGGTGGCAAGGGCGATCCAGATGAATTTATTGAACAGGTAACCAAATGGTTACGTTAATTAGTCCACATAGGGCTTGTATAAGAGTTATATATTCATTACATTACAATAACTAAGGTAAGATATGGCATACGCAACAAATAGAGATTTAAAGGATGTTTTTCCAGACATCGACTCATTCGATACAAAGACATCCTTATACGGGTGGGTGGTGCATTCAGGTTCAAGATATAAAGCAGAAAACTGTGGGTTAGTGACTCAACTATTCGTCAGTGGTGAGAACCTTGGCGATGCTCAATCAGGATCGTCAAGTGTAACATCTAACGGTCAGTGGTATTACACAGATGATGTTTGTTATTATTACAATGATGCAAACAACCCAAACGATCTACTTATGGAATCAGGTGAGGATTGGGGTGATGTTAGAACACGATACATATCCAATGCTTCTAAGTATCTTGACTCGATGCTTGATTCGATGTTACCAAGGGAACAATTTAAAGACCAAGATGGAAATTATGACTACATCATAGTGAGGACAACCGCCTTACTTGCTTGTAGTTTTTTAATTCGCTCTTCCGACCCCACCTCTGAGATAGCAGATGCCTTATGGGGAGAAGCTGATAAGAATATTGCTTCATTGAATGAGGGGAAGACTAAACTATCTTGGCAAACAACTGGTGATGCCTCAAAGGGTGTGATCCGTGAAGGGTCTGTATCTGGTTCCTTGAGGATAGTAGACACAAAAGGTTTATATGCAGGTGTATATGATAAGATTGGGGTAAAGATAACTACGGCTGGTGTTTTAGGTACTGCTGTATATTCTTATTGGGCAGGGGACTCAACTAATCTCGGGGCAGAGAGAATGAATAATGGGGATTCATCTACCTTTAGTGATACAGTAAATGGTACATACCAACCAGTAGGAAGCGGGCTGTATGTAAGATTTGCAGGAGATACTGGCGACAGTGCCACATTGAATGATTATTGGGAGATTGAAGTGGTTGGTAAATCTGAAACGGTAGACCTTGGATACCCACGAAGTGTTAGTATGACTCGAAGATGATCTCCTTTACAAATATTTGGGAGACAAAGATTTTAGATACCATACGAACTTTTTTAAATAATGAGTTCGCTGGTACAATCCCTATCTATACAGGGGATTTTAAAGATATGGGCAGTCAATCTATTAGATTGCAACCAATAGGTAGCGATCTTCTTAGTATGGCGATAGAAGCTGAGACAAGAGAGTATATACTTGATGTCTCATATACCTTTAAAGAAAAAAGCGTTAAGAAGGATACTTGGGAACATATACTTCGTCAAGTATCACACATTGAAGCCCTTTTCCACGATAATGTTGTAGGGAGTGGCAACACATTCTATGACGGTAGATTGGAGAACTGTCGTATTAATGATAAGACTGAAGATGAAGATATTGAAGGTCTGAATGTAATGCGATGGGAATGGAGAGGGACATTTACAGGAAACACATAGGAAAGAAAATAGGATTACTATGAAAGTTAGACTAAAAGAAGGTGTATCATTATCTGATGTGCCGAGAATAAGCGGAGTACATAAGCGTGTAATATCTGCTTTTACCAATAAAGAAAAAACGATGGAGTTAGATGTAATGCCGAAAGGCTTAGACGAGTTTGTAGAGGAAGCATCCCCTGTTGTTAAACCAAAACCAAAGAAAGAGGATGAATAATGGCTATTAATGCAAGTTTTTATAGTTCAAAAGAACTACAAGTAGGAGTGGGGTTAGATGCGAGTACAGTTGGGGCTCCATTCGCTGGTACATTTACAGCGATTGAGTCTGAAGGTGTAACGCCACCCACATTCAACGATATTAAATTAGAAAGACGTGGGGGAGCAAGCTCTGGCATTATGACTGCCACTACAGATATGTTCCATTACGGCAAGGGAGCAACAATAGAGGGTAGTGTTAGCGGTTATCTAACTGATGAACTGCTGAACATATTAATACCAAACGCTACAGGAATTGCCGAGTCATCTGATGTATACACGGTTGATGGTACAAGTACCTCTAATGTAAACTTTGTGCATGGTGCTACTTCCGCACTCAACCTAACACTAACATTTGCCTATAATGGGCTTGGTACAGTGGATGACTGTCTTGCTATTGCAGGATGTGTTATCACTTCCCTTACAATTAGTGGAGACCCAAACGAGGATGGTGGAAGGATGAAATTTGAAGCCTCTTGGGTGTCAAGAACACCAAAGGCTATAAGCACTACTTATTCAACCACAGCACTTACAATGGGTGCATATAGCACTAATTATGTATTTTTAAGCGATTACTCTAACCATGTAAAAGTTGCCAATGCAGATGTATTACTGAAGAGTTTTTCACTCACAATAGATAATCCAGTTGTTTTTGGTGGATTTGGTGGGGGTGGCACTGATGGGGCTCCACAAACATATATTCGATCTATACCAGAAATGTCTATCACAGCAAATCCCGTAGTAAAATACGATACTAACGTAGATGCCTTATGGGAAAATGCGAGGGGTAGTACCGATGGTATTCAGGCTGAAACAATGACTTCACCTGCATTCCAAATGGCAGACCATGCAACGTATACTGCTGGTAATCGTGCTATTCAAATAGCAGATGGGACAGTTACAGAGATAGGATGGGATGAAGGTGACTACTTAGGTTTAAGCGTGACCATAAAAGCCCGTGGTGATTCTTCAACATCCTTTTACATTAAACACGCATAATGAAGGACTTTAAAGTTAAAGACAAATCTGTGAAGATCAAAGAGATGTCAGTAGATGATATTGACTTCTGTAATGATGTACCACAGATGCGGTATGAAGGCGATCAGGTTGTTGCTATAACTAACTTGTCTAAGGCAAGGACATCATGGATTCGTAGAGGTGTTGAAGGGGCTGATGATAAGTTCATCAAGTCTCTTTCTGAGGATGAAAAAAATGAGTTATCTCTGGCAGTCCAAGAATTTCAACGCTTGGGGGAATAGACTCCCTTACATTAGAAGCGAATTTTCTCATAGAGGAACAATGTGAGGGGTGTAGGTTCCATACTTACCCCTATGAGGCTCAAATACCCGTCTTAATCGACGGAAAGTACCCTATGCGTACATTGACCTCAGATAAAGATGTTCATGGGGTTATTGACCTCATTATTGAGGAGACCAAGGAAGTCAATTTAAAGGGTGGCAGTTTCAATATCGGAGAATCGGTAATGGCACAGCTACCCTTTTTCGCTTGTAATAATATCTTACTCGACAGAGAATCACAAAAGGACATAGCAAGATTTGTATACTCAAGAGATTTTAATATCTCACCGTATGAAGGAAGCTACGGAGAACAACCTGCCAAATGGGTGGCAAAAGCATTCCTATTAAAAAGTTTATTAGAAAGACAGAAATCGAAAGCAATGAAAAATGGCACGACTACCTGATACAATAGAAATAAAATTTAAAGGCAATAGTAAAGAACTAACAGATGCTATCAAGTCTTTAGATAGGGCAACAAAGTCACTTATAAATTCGCAGGCAAAACTCGTAGATAAAGAACGCAAGGGTAGCTCTACAAAAGAAAAACATAAGAAGCAGGTAGAGACTTTAATTATTAGTGTAAGGGCACTTGGTGGTCAATGGTCTAAGAATGCAACGCTATTGAGTTTGCATAAGAAAGCCTTAAAAGGTGATAAGGTTGCAATGCAACAACTCCGAATCGCTACAAGGAAGTATATTGCTACATTGGGAATGGCTAAGAAGGGGATGCTCGAGACAGCACACTCTACTCGTATTCTTGGTGGCTCTTTCGCTGTATTGAGAAGTAAATTATTAATTGCAAGTTTTGCTGTATCTATAGTTGGTATGACTGTCGGTAAATTAGTTAAACTATTTGGAGAGCAGGAGAAGGCTGAACGAAAACTGTCTTCAACCATAGGTAGAAGATCAGATATTCTATTAGCATTTGCATCCGCACAGCAACAAGTCACAACATTCGGTGATGAAGAAATTATCACAGCTATGTCATTAGTTGGTGCTTATACTGAAAATGAAAAAGCAATAGCACAATTAACAAAAGCATCTATGGATTTATCTGTTGCAAAAGGGATGGATTTACGTGGGGCGGTTGATTTAGTTTCAAAGAGTGTATTTAGTTCAACGAATGCTTTATCAAGATATGGAATTTCAATAGAGGGAGTTCAAGGTTCTACAGAGAGATTAGAGAGTGCCACTAAAGCTATTTCTGATTTATATGGTGGACAAGCCAAAGCAGATGCAACTACTATGCTTGGTGCTATGAAACAACTTGGAAATGCCGTTGGCGATGTTGGGGAAAATCTTGGCTCTGTATTTGTGCCTATTGTTCTATTGTCAGCTCGAGGGATGCAAGCATTTGCTGAAACATTTGATGAGGAGAAGATAAAGTCTTATGCACTAACATTAGGGGTTGTGGCTGTAGGCTATACAATATATGCAAAAGGTGCTGTAATCGCTACTAAAGCAATGGCATTATTTAATAAAATGTCAAAGAAAAATCTTATCGTTCTCGCAGGGATGGTAGTAGTAGCTGAACTAATAGATAAGTTTAATCTATTTGCTGATGGTGCTGGTGACTTAACAGCGGAACTTGAAGCACTTGAGGGGGCAATAGGCAATGTCAATAGTAAGTCCGAAGAAAGCACGAAGATAATTGAAGCTGAAATTGCATTATTACAGCAAAAGGTTCATTTACAACATAACGGTTTAAATTTGGAAGAGCAATTACTTCTTGTCAACCTCGAGATGGAAAAAAATAGAGTTCTTAAAGTGGATGGGCTTATTACCGAAGAGGAACAGATCAAACGTAATTTAGCCCTTACCGTTAGTCAAATAAAATTAACAGAACAATTAAAGGAGGCAAGGATAAAGTCAGTGGGTTCATTTGCTGGTGCATTAAGCCAACTGAATAAATCAATGAAAGGTTCAGCAATTCTTTCCAAAAGGCTTGCACAGACACAGGCTATAATTGATACTTATGCTGGTGCAAATAGGGCATTGGGGGCAGGAGTACCTCCTTGGAACTATATAGCAATGGCTACTGTTATTGCCACTGGTTTAGCTAATGTAGCTACAATAGAAGCACAGAAATTCGCAAAGGGTGGAGATTTCGTTACTGATAAACCAGAACTTATTATGGTTGGTGAAGCAGGAAGAGAACACGTACAAATTACACCTGTGGATAGACCAGAAGATAGGGCATTAGGTGGTGGTGTTACTGTAAATATTATGGGGGGTATTGTCCAAGAGGATTATGTTACCAATGAACTCCTACCTGCAATTAATAAAGCGAGAGCATTAGCTTAGTGTTAGCCTTCGATACAGGTCTAAGTGATGCTCTTGAGACTCATTCTACAGAATCATTCTGGGTACTAAAGTTATATTATAACGATGATACATCAGCTTCTAACTTCATTGGGGTATCAGACCAAGATAGGGTAGATGGTTCTGATACATACTATGGGGTAGTTTCCAGTTGGGGTGGATTAAGCCATTCATTAGACTTCTTTAACTTCACAACTTCTTTAATGAATATGTCTGTAAAATTAATCAATACAGATAATACAATAGAAGGTGGTAGATTCTCTGACCTACTCTCAACAAATAATTTTGCCAATCGTAAATGGGAGTTATTCCAGAATACTGGTAGGGCTGGTACTTATGATACATCAACAAGAATGATAGGCACAGGTGTTATCTCTGGTGATTTTTCTTATGGTGTGAAGAGTATCTCATTGAAGTTATTGGACTTTACCTCTAAATATAACAAACAACTTCCAACAGCTACCGTTACTTCTGCTACCTATCCCAATGCCCCCGAAAAGAATATTGGAAAACCAATCCCAATGACTTTTGGCGATTTTTCAGTTGATAGCAATGCTCCAACGAGTACCGTTGAATTTGATCGTCATTTTACAAAGGGTAAATTCCCAGCAGTAATTTCTGATGAGTGGAATGCAACAAATAGCAGGGTAGAAGCTATTGTGGACAATGTGGCTTTACACACTTTAGCGGTAAAGAATATATATAGTTATAAAGACGGATTTTACTTCCCTGCGGATGACACGAACACTACAGAATCGGAGACAGCACCAGCAAAGATAACAATAAAAGGAAGCACATGGTATACCTATCTCCCATTGAAGAAGCATAACACTTACGATACAGGTAATTATGCGAATGAGATAGATGGTGATTTCACTACTGCAGGTAGCTCAATGGATGCCCCTTATGGGAATGCGAATGTGCGTGGATACCGTGTACCGAAAATTCCTAAACTGGGAAGTTATACTTCTGTCAGATTATTAATTGATTTTAAATCTCAATCTGGCACACCAAATCCCGGTTTGTATGTTTCAAACAACTCTGGTGGTAATGATATTGCTGTAACTTGGAACGGGGCAGATCAATCAGTAAATATAAGCACCTTATACGGTGAGTCATTTCGAGAAGATTGGGATTTTGAAGGTGATTTATTTTTAGATTTAGATAATAACTCCGCTGGGTCTGGGATTGCATCCTTTGATTTATATCAATTAGGCATAGAAATTGGTTTTATACCAGATACCGATAAGGTGTTTACGCAAACTATTCAGGAGCAATACGAAGAGACTGTAACTGGTGGTTTTGCAGTACAGACTCAGTTTGAGGATGAGAACGAGTCTTTTACTGATACGATTATAAGAACAAGAACGAGTACAGTGAACACCCCCGCATTAGTTGATTATATGTATTGTTCTGGAAAGGGGCGTAAGTACCATGCATCTATTGTTAGTCGAAATGATTATGCAGTATCAGATTTCTACGAAAATCCTGTATTCATCATAGAGGGGATAATGAGGACTGCATTGGGTTTAAGTAGTGAGATAGATACAGCTTCGTTTGATACATCTGGGAATTACGATAGCGGGACACCCTCAAATGATGGTGACTTAAAGGATATTTTTAATGAAGATAAAATATCAGATGTTAAATTTGCCTTCTCACAGAATAAATTTATAAACTCAAAAGATTTAATTAATAGGCTATGCAAGCAAATACTGAGCTGGGTTTTTGTATCAGGTGATGGTAAATATAAAATTAAAACATTGAAGAGGACTTACTCATCAGCTAATAAGACAATAGACTTTAATGACTGTAATTTAAAATCGATCTCAAGGACTTCTTTAGGTGGGGTTAGGAATGATATAACTATCAACTACAAAAAAGATTACGGACAAGACCAATTCCTATCAAGTGTGAACCCAACAGCAGATGCCACATCTGTTGCAACAGGTGTAAATGGATATAACCAGAATCTCAAGATGAAGATGGATGCAGATATACTCGATTCAACAACTGCTACCAAACTCGCTGAAGCATACAGAGATATATTTAAAGACCGAAAGATAATAATAGATTTTGATTGTGGCAGAGCAAAATATAATGATCTGGAGATAGGGGATATAATATTATTCTCAAATTGGGATTCAGGTATAAAGATATATGGAACATCAATGGGTACAGATTATTATATAGTTTCATCAATTAGTAAAAAACCGAACGGAAGTTCAATTAAGGCAATAAAGGTTTCATAATGGCAAGAAGTTTTATTTACGACAATATAGGTCTTACAGAGTCCACACTAACGGATGGAACAGTAAGTGGGACAACATTTTCTTCATCAGGTGCAGTTACAAACGAAGAAAGAGCGATTGATATGTCTATTAGTACGAACTTTTCTTCATTTAACGCAAATGATGCACTTAGATTTAATGTTGGTTCTGCAAATGCATCAACAAACGCTAATGCGATTGCAGTATATTTTACTTCCGTACACGGGCATGATGTAAGATTGTATTGTGGCAGTTCTGCGACTGCTATGGGAACTCACATTTTAGATAAAACTGATAATTGGGTCGTAGGCTGGAATGTAATAACTTTTTCAGCAACCGCTGGTCAATACTGGTTTATTCATTCTACGACAGGTACAATAGACGATATAACAGAGGTTATAATAGGCAATAAATATGATTTTAATGTTAATCCTGAATTAAATGCAAAGACTGGGGAAGAATTTGGCACAGATATAATGACATCCTATGGTGGGAATGAATACGCCAATAAACGCCACGCACCTAAGACTACTTGGGATTGGAACTGGTCTCATATACTTTCTACACAAAAAACAGCCTTAGAAGACATGAATGCTTCAGTTCAGGACTGGAAGAAGTTTATATATTATGACGATACAAACTATCACTATGTTAGGATGACAAAACCTGTTACTTTTACTGAGGTTGCCCCGTCCGTATATAGTGCAAATATGAGCCTGAGAGAGCAATTATCATAAAGGCATACTTAGTATCCAATAGTAAATAAAAGTCCCGTATAGGGGGCGTTTTGAGCCTTATACGTGCCTCTATGGGTCTGGTATGACCACATTCAGCTCAATAGCACTCCACCGCACCAATTCTTCAATAAAATCACCAAATTCTTTACGTTCCAGAGATTTAGTTGATTCTATATTAAAGTGATTCTTTATGGTCATGTGCATTTCTTGTTTAGTATATCCGAGTTCTTCACTTAATATGTTAATTATATTCCAATAGTAATTATTCTGTTGACCTGATCTTACACCGACAGGTTTCAATGTAAAGTAATATTCCCCATCCTCTACTTCAACAGTAGGGGTTATTATTATACCATCCTCTACTCGGCAGTGCAGTCTGGACATATAGCCATCTTCCATAAAGGTTCATCTGATGAAAACCATAACTTACCTTCAAATATTTCCCATTTACACTCACAAGTAGGACACCAACTCAAGTCTTGGTCTGCCCTAACTTCATCATATTTGTGGTTCTCTCTCTCCTTCTTCTCAATAACCTGATTATTGAGGGCATCTACCACCCACTGGATAGAATCACTTACTCTCCATTCTCTCTTCAATGATACCCCCTAATAGAAGTAAGTAATTTCTGGCATCCTGTATCCTGCCCATAATAGGCTCTGAGGATGATTCTGTCCCCGTTAAGACGTAATTTCTTATAGAATCCATGTGTTTTAATAAATAGGTTAACGCCACTTGTTCAGATGATATGTTAATTCTATCTGCTATGCTCTTGAAATTCTTAAACTTATCCGAATCACTGACCGTATATTCCTTGCCCTTATCGAGCATAATACGGTTTTCTTCTTCCTGCATGGACTTAGCCCACCTTACGAAGTCTTTTACTTTCATCCTTACGCTCCCTTCGTTTCTTGGCTTTCCACTCAGCGATTGCCTTCCGCTTGAGTACCTTTAATTTTTTTCTCTGTTTTGCTTTGCGGTTAGGCATAATAAAAATTATCTACTTATCTAAATTTTTATGGGGAATGCCAACCACGACATTACACTTCGTATACAACCTGATCTGTTCTCTATAACCACGGTTATTGAGTATTATCCCCATAATTTTAATAATATCCACAACGGTAAGCTAATTATAACAAGGATTACCTGCATTAGCCACATAGCCCCAATGATTTTAAGTGTTTTTATCATAAATTCTATTTCTTCTACCATTTTTTTCTTTCAATGGGCATTTTTTCATAAATTCTATACGGTTTTCACCCGACTTAAACCCACAATATATCCCCGATGCGAATGGACATACCTTGCTCTTCAAGGTGCAATATCCAAACACATTTCATCCATACAGGGTTCACATATATACACATCCCCGCAATGGGTACACTCACCTTCGAGGTCGAGACTTACCAAATCATTGACAATGTTGCTAATTTCTGCCATCTTATCTATTAGTTCCGATTTTGTCAGGGGGGTTAATTCCATTTCAGTATGCCCCCAGATTGATGTAAGACCATCTCTAAATTTATTTTTCATAACATACTCCCAAGTAAAGATTCAACATCCCCGTCTTTGTACTTCATTATTAAATTCTTTCTCCCTTTTAAATCATCATACCATTCCTGTCCACGCTTCTCTATTGCCCATTCCACAAATTCAGCGGGTGTTTTATGGGCAGAGAACTTGGATGAAAACACATGGCATCCGACACATAGACAAAATCCATTATCTACATCCCACCTGACTGACCTGATTGACCGTGAATAGAAATGATGAGCATTTAAGGGAGATGTTTTATGACACTTCTCACACATCCCATATTCACGGACTTTTGAACCCCACGCTAAGTCGAGTTTTTTAATCAGGCTTCTCTTCAAAAGGGAAGATCTTCCTTCTTCTCAGGTATTTTCTTGCCATCAAGAACATTCAATAGACTTTCCATACGGTCTTTAACTTCACCGTAGTTCAATTCCTCACAAACCCCCATAGATTGCACGGCAAGTTTCAGACATACCTGACGATGTATATCTTTAGTCCTGTCATCTGTGGTTGTGGCTTTATAAGAACCACTTACGCTTGGGGGTGGTGGCGTGTTTCTGATTGGCGTACCTTCTTCTGGTACGACATTCCAACCAAACTTCCCTGCCTCATATTCTTCTTTTCGGATATTGATAGAATCCCCTTTAACAAAGTTTCGCAACTTTTCATGTAGGGCATCCGTGGCAAATAATCCAGTCTCCTCACCGCCATGCTCAAAGGCATATAAGTGATACATCCCATAACTATTTGTTCCTTCGATTGGTGTATCGTAAAGAAATTTAACCACATTGTCGGTATTGGCTTTTATTTTTAAGGTGCTTCTTTCCATTTATTCTCCTGTTACTTGTTTGATCAATTCTGGTGTCATAAGGCTCTTAGAGGAAGTTTTGTCTTCCATTGCGAACCCGCTAAGATAGGCATCCCTATTTTTATATTTTTCGAGATAATACTTAATACCATCCACCGCATCATCGTATTCATTTCTTGGAAAAGACATAGAGCCTTCCGAATATTCATCAAATCCATCCCACGATATTGTAAACCAATAGATTGTTTTTTGCTTACCTGTATCTCTAAACATCGGCATTTTTATTCTTCTCTATTGTACACGAATGTCTTGAAAGAAATTTAAATATATACCCTTTTATCCATTCAATTTCTTCCTTAGTCATTTCTTCTGGGAACTCAATGTTAAATGATTCTTTTTCCATAGCCAATATTACCTTATATTCCTTTAATAACCAAGGGTTATCTTGGTAATGGTCTCATTAGTTTTCTTCTGTCCTGCGTTGATAGTTCACTATCCAGCTTCCTCGATAAAGAACCACAATCATCACACCGATAAGACTCATATCTGTTAGCCGTTGTCGTATAATAACCACCATTCGGGCGTACATCTTCACTCCCACAGGTAGGGCATCTTTCATCATCCATATAAACTCCTACATTTGGGTGTGATTTGATCCAAGGTCTCAATTCTACATAAACTTCTTCGAGTAACCTAACATCCTCTTCGTTGTACTCCAGCATATCATGTAAGGCTTGCTTATCTCCCTCAAGACAGTCAGTCCATAATTTGAAGTTAGTGCTTATCTTACCTTTGTTAGTCATTATCTGCCCTAAATAATCTAATCTATTAGATGAGAAGGCAAAATTACGCTTGGCAACTTTTAAGGTATCTATTGATTGGTATGGGGAAGGGGGTAGATAACCGTTCATGTGGAATCTGGTGTTTAATTTTTTCAGATCAAATTTATCACCATTGTGGGCAATAACAACATTGGCTTGGTCTATTAAGTCCCATATACCGCCAAGAACCCTTCTATCGTCTCTATTTGTGGCTTCTCTTGGCGTTTGGATGTCAGACATAACCTCGGAGTCGAATAACCATTTGGCAGACCAACTCAGAACATTCCAGTCTTTTATAACATTACCATGCTGGATATATTTATTCCCAAACAGACCCCACACAAATACTTCCATTGGTGTGGTTTCTATGTCAAATAAGAGAATCTTCATACCATCTGGGGAAGTATATACAGACTCCCAAGTCCCGCAATCAACACATCTCGTTCTTTGTTTGCCAGCCCTAACACCACGCTTATGTACATTTCTATGTTTGCAACTCATATTAACTCCGCTTGTAACCATTTATGTAATGACTTTTTCCACTCAACAAAAGTAACTTCACCTTTCTCATACAATAACCATATTCTATCAAAATCTTTATGTAGCCTTCTTGCCATCCTCTTCATGCGATAATCAGAAGGGGGTTTGTTTGGCATTTTCTCCATTTCTTTAAAATAATGATTTTTCGTCTTGTTTGAAATATTCTCCATATTTTCCATTCCTTATATTATAACTTAATTTCCCTATGCCCGTGTATCCGTTCTTATACTGAAAACGAATCTTCTGGACGTGAATCCCGACATAATCCTCATCTTCATCCTTATGGCGATGCACTGTTATACAGTTATCTGCCTTATTATAAAAATTGGCACTGCCAGAAATATCGTAAGGTGTGGGGACAACCACCTTCCTATTGTTATCACTCTCCATCTTTCTTGGGTGTGCCACTACCCATATATGAATCTCATGTATTTTTGCGAATGTATTTAGACTCGCAAGAACACGAGAAACATAATTAGTCTCATTCTCTGAGTCTCTAAATTTATGCTCAACTGTATTCCAAGGGTCAATTATAAGTCCATTTAGACCATATCGGAAATTTAATATCCTTGCCTGATCTAATATACTCTCTATGGTAACAGAATCTTCTTGAGTCCCAATGAACTTAATGTGATCGTTTAATAGACCCATAGAGTTACGTGCCGTCTCTTCATCTATTCTCTCGTCTCCCCAGAACGCTTGCCCTGTGAATTTACCAACTAATTTTAAAAGATGATGTTTTACTGGGAAATTTTCTGCTGAGAATATCCCGAACTTCCAACCATAATCTTGAATCATGTTAACCATCAGGGCATCTATCCATTCACTCTTACCCATATTAGGAACGCCCGTAACAACTGTTACTTCAGAAGGTGAAACCCTGTAATACTCATCTAATCCAGACCATCCCGTAGAAAGACCCTTAGAATCTGGCTTGTTTAATAAATCAATAGCATCTTCTAAAACATCACTAACAAGAACAACCCCATCTATCGGGTAAGGGTGGGCATCTGTTATAATCTCAGTGATCTTATCTTCACCGTACTTCATAAGAACTTCATTCATATCCTTACAGTCGGTGGGATAGGTTACTCGATAACATTTCTCTCTGCCTATCCTTCGAGATAATTCATCCCTCATGGCATGACCAGATGGGTCATCATCCATAGCAAGGATAACGGTATTTGCTCCCATAAGGTGTTCTTCTGCTGATAATAAATAAGAGAATTTCCTATCGCTTGGATTGGAATTGGGGGCTATTGCCCCATCAGGAACACTCACCACGTTATTATAACCAGCCTGTACCATCGAAAGGGCATCCATTTCCCCCTCTGTTATTATAACGGCTTCCATCCCGACCATGTGGTCAAAACGATAGAAGCATTTCTCAGCATCCTTAGATTGGCGATACTGCTTATCCGAAGTCCTACTTTTGATATTTACAACCTCACCGCCCTTATAAAAGGGGAATTGAATCCATCGGTCTTTATAACCAATCCCCGCATCACCAACTACCGCCTCAGATATACCTCTATCCCCGAACCATTTTATAACCTCTTTAGGTAGGTCGGTCAAAGGTTCGTCGGGTTTTACGATTGGTCTCCCGATTGGGGTTCTTGTCTTGTTTATGCTCCCCTTCCATCCACAATGGTGGCATTTATAAACACCCTCGTCTATGTTAACACTAAGGCATTGATCTGAAGATTTACGCCTATCGTTAGAACATTTTGGGCATTGTGTTTTCTCCTGCCCAGAAGAATGTCTTAGGTTTATCCCTAATTCATCGAAGGTCATTTCTTACCCACACTCGGGACAGTCTTGGGCTACCATTGGCAACCGATCAAATGCTTCATTGTCGATATAATAAAACCCATCAGGATCGGTATCCCACGGTTTATTACATTGGTCGCATCTTCTCGGTTGGCTTTTAGATCGCTTACTGTCATCACGACCTTTTTTTCTTAGCCTCTCCGTATCTTCTTTTAAATCAAACCATTCTTCTCCGAAGTAATATACAAGAGATTCAAAACTACTCAAGTATTTCTTATGATGCCGACCACCCTCAGTCTTAACTGCTCCACTACTCGGTGATACCAGCCCTTTCCTTACCATGTCTCTAATTTCGGGGTTTCTTAGACCCCCCCATAGTGTTTCCATTTTATTCTCCTTTAGAATATGTTAATATCTATCTCGGTATCTTCATATATACCCCTACTGCTCGGATAACAACTATCATCCAATTTTACATATTGGCATTTTTCTGCACCCTTTTTTCTCCGCTTGACATAAACGCCTTCGATCTCATACTCCGCTAAGACATCAAAGTCCACAGTCTCTTCGTTCCATTTAGTGTCCCTCTCATACCGATATAAGTTTGGCTTGCCATTTATGTCGATGGAAAATGTTATTTCCTTATCGTCAAAATCCAGTTTATAGTCTTGTTTTTCTAAGAACCACTTGGATATAGCCTCTGAAAATTCCCATCCGTCTATTTGTAATCTCATCTTATTCTCCTTTAGTTAGTGTACTTGATTTGTAAATTGGCAAATTTAGTCTGCCCGTTTTTACTTTTTGTTCTTAAAGTTCTGAGAGATAATAAATTAGATGACCAAAAATCATCATCTGTTGCCCATCTTATAACATCCCGAACTTCCTTCTCGCCCCACCCGTCGATAGTTATAAGATCGAATAAGGTATTTACAGAGCCGACTGTTAGTGTATTATCATCAAACCAATCTGACTTTATATGATTAGGGAATTGTTTATGTTTGGCAGTATAAAAATCCGTTACTATCTTCTTGAGATATTCCATCTGCCCCTGAGTAATATTTTCATTGTATTTAATTTGATGCCTCTTATTAGAGTATATATATCTTATATTATTATTTATAATAATAGCATCGCCTGTGTTTGATATGGCTTTGGCATTGCCACCCTCTGGAGAAGTATCTAAAATGGCATCTACCCCACCTTGTGTATTTGATACGGCTTTTTGTAAATTAACATTACCCCCACCTTGTAGATTTGACACGGCTTTTAATATAATATATCTTTTCTTAAATTTTTGGGTGTTTTCTTCCTTCTCAATTATAACATCAATGTAATCAAGTTCCCTAAGTTTAGTCATTGATGCGGATACTGTAGCCTTCGTACATCCAGTAACATTGGAAAAGTATATGTTATTCTTAATACATACCCCCCTGTCATCAAGGTTGGCAGTAATCTCACAATAGATCAGCTTATCCCGAGGGGAAAGGTCTATACTATGTCTAATAGGTTTCGGAATATAACCTATATAACTCATTTCTTATCTCCCGTTTACTAAGATTAAACCATATAGCGTATAATTGTTTCTTACTCATGGAGTTAGCCTTAGACCTTTTCATCTTAAATCTATTCATTGCCCAATCGACAAGTTCATACTTATATCTGTAAGGGCAGAACGGGGGCGGAGAAAGGAGGAAACCGCCCTTAGTCCGTTCATAAAATTGGTTTGACACACTTATCAAAATAATCACATTCCTTTCCATCCCGAACTAAACATGGCTTGCCTTCTTTTTCCTTATCAATCCATTGTTCAAGATGTTCCCCAATCATCACACCCATGCAAATATAACCAGTGCTATAATTGGCACAATGTTGTAAGGGTACAATAATTTCCTTTTTATTCATGGTTTACATTAATACTTATTGGATAATAATACAACAGACAATGCGGCATAAAAACATGACAATATTACGCATTATATAACTCAAGGTCATCCTCAAGTTCATGTATGTATTTCCAGCATTCTTTTAGTTCATCATTGGCATCTTGTAGCTGGCGGTTCACTAATAACACACCGCACCAAAGTCCAAACAAAAATCCTACAGTAGCGATCCAAAATATATTCATTTTCTTGTTCCTTTATTAATATCCCAAGTATCTAATATATCAGTTCTAAGTGTCTGTATTTTATAATCTCCGTTGGATAAATCGGTTATGTCCCTGATGACATCTTTAGGCAGTTCGACACCATACCAATATTTAACCATCTCTTGATTTACTTTTTGTTCGTTCATTCTTGACTCCCAGAATAATCGTTATTGATTTTATATTTATCATCACCTACTTTTTCTACAAAGCCTCGCAGTAATGCTTTTTCCAAAAGTTCATCAGTATCCAATTCAAAATTGAGACTTGGGGCTTGCTGAAGATAAAGTTCGTCCTTAGTTACTATTATATCATCCTTGTTAATCATTCTCACTTTTCTGGTTAATAACCATTCTATGTGAGATTGTGCTTGCTTATCGCTTTCAAATAGCTGACAGGAATCACATCTTTGGGTCTGGGTTTCCCCTGCTTCAGTATCGTAAACATCCGTCAAATACCCCTTCCCATCACACGCATCACACACCACCTCACTTTCTATTTCTATTTTTCCACCATAAGGCATCTCTGTAGTGTGGTCTATTAGTTCAGCATTATCCTCGTCCAATCCGTTCTCATTCCACCACTCAATTAACTTTTTCCTTGAATCAGCCCTTAATTTCCACCTTGCCCAATTATAGCCATCATCTTCTTTTACTATGTATTCCATCACTTCACCTCACTTTCATCAAGCAACTTCGCATCATCTACTTTAGTAATGTTGAGTCCCAAGATAACTTTAGAACTGGTGCTTGGCTCGATATATGTTTCAGACTGAACAATCTCTACACGATCTCCATCTTTCCAGTTCACCAGATTCATCACTACTGGAGGTAGGACGAGTTCGCCTATAGCATTGCTATGTCCTCTAACGTATATTGTGATGTTCCCATTTTTAAAATCCTTCAACATTGTCTTAGCCATCACTCCACCTCACTTTTTTTTATTAGATGTTTAATATATAACTTCAATCTCAATAATTGATAGGTTATATAATTCTCATTTTCCTTCAAAATGTGATACTTGTCGCTTATTATCATGGATTCTAAAATAAGTTTCTTATCCATTGATTCAGTATTTCTATTTATCATTTTTATCTCTAAGATATTTTAAGATTGTACGTCTCAAATCAGCACTATGCTCCTGCTCATGGATATAATCATTGTGCAATCTACCATAAGATCGGTATAATGTTGCCAAAAATATAGTTACGACTATAGAATAAGCTATTACTAAGTGATTCATTTTCTTGTTCCTTTTTTTGTTTCAAAATTTTTAAATATGGGCTTGTACTATCGCTCCAGATAGTCTTGGTAGGATTTTTACACTATGTTTCATGATACCTCACAAACCCATTTTTCAAATAACTTTTTTTATTTCCAAATAACTATTCGAGTTTATAACACTTGAAATATAAAAGTCAAGTATTATTTTAAATTTTTGGGGGGAATTTCACCCCCCTTGTTATTAGTTAAATAAATCAAAGCCATATTTAATGACCTTGCCACTCTTATTTCCACCGACATGAAAATCTTTATTCCATGTCTGGAGAAATACTTCGTCCTTTTTGAAATCCCAACCTTTTTTGTTGCGAATAGAAATGCCACCTGTAATGTCGCATATCTCCCATTCGCCTTTTTGCTTTGGTACTATTTTGCAGTAACATTTTGATACATCACCATTCGCTCTTGCGTTTTTCATTGCCTTTTCGATGGTGTCGCCTGTACCCCAACAATAACTACCAACAACTAAGAATTTATAGTCTTCGTTTATTTCGAATCCCATAAGTTTATGGATTGGTTTTTTCATTTTCTTCTCCTTTATTTACATTGTCAATTAACTGCCAGAAGCTAAACAACAATATTAATACAAGTCAAGTCTTTTTTATTATTTTTTCTTATTGAGATCAATTAATTGCATTTTACACCATTTTAACTTTTTTCCCCCCTGCTGAGACTGAGCTGACGGCACTTTCTCGGCATAAGGCATACCTACTATCGCCTATATAAAATATCTCCATTATAATATAATTTTGAGCCATATAGAGCCATATAACTATTATTGATAATGAGTCTCAATAAGGCATGACATTTTGTCAGAGTCAAATTGACAGACAAAAAATAAATTATTTTTCTCTTGCTTTTTATAAAAACTCTTATTTATAATGAGACTCAATCTCATTTATAAAATATAATGCGATTTATAAAATAACACTTGCTTTTTCCAAATTTTCTTATTGTTACTGAGATTCATTCTCAATTATAAATTATAACATGAAATATAAAATTTTACTTGACTTTGTCATGTTTTCTTATTGCTAATGAGAATCAGTCTCAATAAGGAATCTTTTTCTGCCTCTTTTCGTCTAATTTTGCTTGTAATGGCTCGAAATAGGGTCAAATTGGGGTGATTTTGTCTTAATGGGGTATTGATACCATTAATTGATAAAGAGGGCGTAAAAGGTGCAAATATCGTCAAAAAATGGCATTTTAGGTGGTGGGTTGTGGTCTTATTAATTTTAGACACAAAAAAAGCCCCTTTTCAGGGGCTTAATTCGTTGATAAAAGCGAATTGCTCTTTTATCTTATTTTGGGAAGTACGCCCAACCGCCCGACCATCTCGGTTTTACTGTAATATCGGCAACTTCAACCGCTAAACCGACATGACATGAAGTAGTTTGGCTATATGAATCCTCGCCCCTAACGAGCAAGGCTTCCTTTTCTCCATTATTTGTACGTCCGATCTCCATTTCATACGAGAACAACGAACCGCCCGCACTTCTCATATTATTAGACTGGGCAAATTGATTCCGCCCCCATGCTTCGGCTACTTGTCTGTTCTTCATTAGATCACCTCATTTTTTAACTTGTGAACTTGTCCCAATAGATACGCAATAACACCCATCAAGACCAAATCAAGCCCGTTAATGTGTATTTCTTTAATTAGTTCCATTATTTATTCTCCTCTATTAATAATTCTAAAAGCCAGTTTATTTTTATACGAATGACTTCCATTTCAAAATGTGTGATCATTCGTTCATCTTTAGATAGTTTTGCAAAACCTAATCCAAAATCTTCTTCAGTTCTTATTAACCTACCTAAACGATTGTTGATTGTTTCAAGTGCATTTCTTAACATTATTTACTCTCCTTATTTAGATATTGCCGCATAACTTTAATTTTCGCACCTAATTCTAAAATGTCTCTTTTCAGAACTAATGGAATGGGGCTGTTAATATCACCGTTAATGAGCCAATAAATGTGATCGTCATCCAACTTATTGCAGTCTTCGTACAACTTTACGACAGACCGAAAATGAGCATAGATCGAGCAACCAATCAATGAAACTTCATAGCATGGGTTTAGCTGAATTTCTCTTATATCGTCGTTTATTTTGTTGATTATTTTATCCATTATTGTAGCCTTCTTCCATTGTTTCGATTATTTTAAATGTCTCACCTTCGTAAGAGTCTTTTTGCTCCTGTTTCACAATGTATTTAAACCAGTCGCCAAATTCAGGGGAAAAATTTCCGTCTTTATTCCAGTCAATCCACAGGGTGTAATATGTGCTTGGGATTGCACTGAATGAAAATTTACCCGATTTTATTCTTATTGATGGTGATGGGGCTTTAATTGGTTTCATTATTTCGCTCCTTTTTTAGCTTCGATTATTTTATCAATTGTATGATCTTTGGAAATCCTATCCCATTCATTCAATGAATTTCCGTCCATGTGGAATAGTAATGCACAATAACCCCTTAACTTGAACCTATTTAGCCATTCTTCCCTATAGTATCGGTCGACACTTCCAAAGCGGTTTACAAGCCACACTTCTATAAACTCTATGACCGTCTCCTTGGATTCATCCATGAGATCGGTCAAATGAGAAAGCCCGTATTCGTTGCCCTTCTCTTCTATTATCTGTCTATCTGTTTTCATAATCGTTTCCTTTTTTTTATTCAATTGTTAGTAATACTCAGTCATTCAATGGGTCATGCTATTAATATATATATATATAGGGCTAAACCTTTTTTTATTTGTGGCGGTCTTGGTTTCCCTATCTTTAACAATATCAGATCAAAGCGGGTATTTTAATTATTTTTATTTTTCTTCGTATTTTCTCCGATTTCTTCGCACCGATTGACTCCTAAAATACTAAATTAATCTATTGCTAAACATACGGGGGTCAAATTCTCAAGTAATTTTAAAACATATTTTCCTCCTCAGTAAGCAAGAACCGTGCCAAACTATTTTTGATAATATTGGATCAATTTGGGGTGCGTTTGGGATGTGTTTGGGGTGCAGATCATAACCCCGCCCAAACCTTAAATTCTTCCGTCCAAACCCCGTTTGACCTTAAATTTTTAGGTTTGTCGATATTTGGGGGGTGGGGGCGGATGGGTCTTTTTTAGGGTGGGGGCACCCGTGTACCTCTCAAAATGAAATATAGCATTGTTTGCCCTAAGTCCAGTTATAAAAGGATTTGAAAGAAAGTCCTAAGAAGAAAAGAAGGGTTAGTTTTAGTGTCTCTTGCTATAGGGGTATTAGTGCCTCATG
>Ga0315338_1001174_pt1 | contig 36956 bp, 32 predicted proteins | sample ASW8metaG_FD_204518 | JGI IMG/M metagenome (GOLD analysis project Ga0315338, IMG submission 204518) | Ammonia-oxidizing marine archaeal communities from Monterey Bay, California, United States - ASW #8 | ecosystem: Environmental > Aquatic > Marine > Coastal | place: USA: California | collected... | reverse complement strand
AGAGGCTATGGGGGTACCGCTTTTCCTGTGCCCGCCGCTAACCGTGTCCCCTTGAGGACTCTGAGGGGCCTCTTTTTTCGCATCCCCCACGCCCCCCATATCCCCCTCGGCGGTCTGGGGGGCGTCGCTTTTCACATCCCCCGTGGAAACCACATCCCCCTTGGTGATCTGGGGGGCGTCGCTTTTCACATCCCCTCCGGAAACCGCATCCCCCTTGGTGATCTGGGGGGTGTCGCTTTTCACATCCCCTCCGGAGTCCAGAGATGAGGACGCCTTGGCCTGCAGAATGGATTGGACCGTTTCCGAGTGCTGGGCTCTCACTTCATTCGCATCGGCCGCCACTCCTGCTGGGCGACTGGCTAGCTCTCTTGGGCCAAGCAACCCCGCGATGTCGAGTGGTGGCCTGCTCTCAGCCCGTTGCTTCTCCAGTTTTATTTGAGCAGCGGATTTCTTCTTTTGTCTTGGCACAACAGTACTCCAGCATTGACTCGGTGATGTGTTATGCAACGATCGATATATTGGGTTCTTCTTCGGGGGTACCTTCGTCAGTGGCTTCATCTGGGGTGTTTTCGTCGGAGGCGATAGATGAGTAAAACTCAGCTCGTGTGATGATTTCTTTGGCAAGTTTGGTGTGATCCTTGGCGGCGGGAGCACGTGTATCCACTTCGTATACCGTTTTGCGTTGATGAGTGGCTTGTTCAAGAAGGGTGCCTTGGCTTATTCGAGCCTTGAACATGCTTGCGGTCCCAAACACGCGCGTTGCCTCCTCGGCAATAGCTTTGGCGATGTTTAGTCTGCCATCGTATTTGGTCAAAACAACACCAAGAAGCATTAGTTTCTCGTTCACGGCAGAGCGTACGGAATTCACAACTGTTGTAAGTTGCTCAACCCCTTCGAGCGCCAGGGAATCCCCTGCTGCAATGGGAATGATGAAAAAATCGGAAGCGCACAGCGCGTTAGTTGTGATTGCTGACAATGATGGCGGACAATCTAGGAGAATAAAATCGAAATCATCGTGACAGCCCTGGTCAATTTTGTTTGTAAGAACCCTCGAGGGGTCAAGGTTTCCCTGTATGTCAAGCTCGAATGTTGACATGCGAAGTGAACCGTAACATAATTTGACGTTGTCGTGTTTTGTGTCTCGGTAGGTTAGGTGGATCGATTGCGTTGAATCTTTTTGCAAGGCATCATAAATGGTTGTAGCGGGTTTCTCGCCTTCTCCAATATTTCCCAGTATCTGGGAGAGGTTTGCCTGTGGATCCAAGTCAATGCACAGGATGTTCTTCTTTAGTTTTGAAAGCGCAACCGCAAGGTGAGCTGTGCTGATGGTTTTTGCCACTCCGCCTTTTTGGTTAATTATTGCAATAGTATGTGCCATAAGCGTGCCTCGTAAATGGGAGGGTCAGACATCTGAGGACTACGGTGATAAACCCTGCGGTGCAAACCTGCCCTAGCTATCGAGGGGACAAAGCGGCCAAAACCCTGCAAGGGTAGGGGCTGTTTTGGTGCAAGGGTACGAAGGAAGTTAAGCATAAGAAAAAGCAGAGTCAAGACTTGAGTTACCTATTCGTCTTTAAAACCGCCTCAGGGAGTGTAACGTGTTGGTAATGAAGGGGAATGTATTCATAGTTGGTTGAGTATGGTGGTCCGTGCAAAATAAACCCAAAAAATGTATGCCGATATAAATTTAACGGTCAAATGGGATATTTGCGGCAAAAGTATGCAAGGGTAGGGCTGCATACCCCACATGTACCATGAGGGGGTCATGGATCATGAGGGGGTCATGGATCATGAGGGGGTCATGGATCATGAGGGGTAAATGGAATTTCCATCTGCTTAGTGGAAGGATCGATACTGGAAGGAAACAAGGTATTAATCCCTTCTGAGCCACCTAAATCACAGTTTGAGAAACTTGGCAGGTGTAGTGTTTTAGGTGAAAAAAGAGTACCGCACAGATCACAAGTAGAGAATTTTGTCCGACGAAAGGAGGTATGCCTAAAGTCGGAGTACCTAAAATTTGAATCGTAAAATTGACACTGGGTGAAGGTACAAAAATGCCAGGCGCCGCGGAATAGGCGTGAATCGTGGATTGAAAGTTGGGAAAATGATGTCCCATTGAAGAGGGGGCCAGTAATTTCCCAACCCTCAATGGTGCAATTTTTGAATCTGGACCGACGAAAATCAGGCACCTTCCCATGACCGCCGATGATGCGAACTGAATCGAATATACAAGAACTGAAATCGGTGTTAGAAATGATAATATTGTCAAATGCACAATTTACAAACTGGGTCCCACGAAATATCACATCTGACAAATCAAAATCTTTAATCCTGAGAGCAAAAAGACTTTGGGACGTTACGTAAGTTTTCATGTCAGGAAAGCGTATTTTTTGTGAATTCCATAGTTCGGAATCCTCGGCTTTAAGGCAATCGATCAAAATTTTTTCATTCATTTGGCTTGACATCGGTAAAAGAAATAGGTATACATTTGTGCAGTATTTTTCAGCTGATCAAATGGGGGCAATATGTCATTTGTACATCTACACACTCATTCGGAGTTTTCTTTTAACTCTGGTGTCGCATGCCCAAAAGCCCTTGTCCAGCGGGCAAAAGAGATGGGAATGGGCGCGGTTGCTTTGACAGACACCAACCGGATGAGTGGTTTGATTCTTTTCTATAATGAATGCAAAAAGCAAAAAATCAAACCGATTTTGGGTGTGGAATTAACACCCAGGGAGTCGGTAAGCCAAAACGTTGTGCTTTTGGCAAGAAACGCAGATGGATATAAAGACTTGTGCCAAATTATCTCAGAGAGGAATTTGGATCCCGCTTTTACATTCTCACAACTATTCCGCCAAAGATGGGAGAATCTATTTTTTTTGACAAATTACCCAGACACGTTGGCAAAGATAGTTAATGGTCCAAATCATTGCAACCTTTACGCTGAACTGATAAACACCTCCGATTCCTCCGCAAGAAGGAGCAAGGAAATTGAGCGTTTAGCGAGATTATATAAAATCCCATTAGTCGCTAGTAATGACGCGTATTTCCTAGATCCGAATGATTGGGACTGTCATAAACTCCTCCGTGCGATAGACTTGAACGCTACGCTAACACGTTTGGCAGACACAGAAATAGCGCCGAAATGGGGTTTTTTCAGGGGGCAGAAAGATATGAAAAGGGCCTTCCAGGGATGTCAAAGTGCTATTAAAAATACTCAGAAAATTGCAGATGGCTGCAATATTCAGCTAGATCTTGGGAAATGGATAATGCCAAAAGTTGAAGTGCCAGGAATGCTTCACCAGACGATTACCTCCGAAGGATAGCAACAGAAGGTTTGAAGAAAAATTTTGGGGGGAAGAGTGTGTATGAAAAAGCCAAAAAAATCCAAGAAATGGAATTAGATGTTATCGCTAAGTTAGGTTATTCATCCTATTTCCTAATTGTTTTAGACATTCGCCAGTGGGCAAATAGAACATTTTCCGGAAATTACCGAAAAAATACAGATTGTACTATAATGCGCGGAAGTGCAGCGAACTCTTTGACTTTTTTTAACATTGGAGCCAGTGATCTAGACCCTATTCGATATGATCTATACTTTCAGAGGTTTTTAAATGAGGATAGAGCGTCTCCCCCAGATGCCGATTTAGACTTTGGGTGGGATGAAAGAGACCAAGTAATAGAATATATTGAAAAAAAATGGGGGTCCGAGCGTGTAGCGATGACGTGCACATTCCAACATTATAGGAGAAAAGCTTCGTTTAGAGAGACCGCGAAGGTCTACGGTTATTCAGATGAGCAAATATCCCAGATAGTTAAATCTGGCTGGAAGCCAGTCTATTTGGACGGTGACGTTCAGAAAATCCAAAGGTTCGCAAACACCATTATCGGCAAACCTCATTTCCTAGGTCAACATCCCGGAGGTCTGTTGATTACCAATGATCCAATCTCTCATCACGTGGGCCTTGAGCGATCAGGTGGGGAAAAAGATCGCGTCATAACCCAGGTAGATATGCATTCTGGGATTGATGATCTGGGACTGATTAAGTTTGACATTTTAGGGAACGGTTCATTATCCGTGTTGAGAGACGCTCTTGCACAAGTAGAAGAACAAGGATTACCGGATCCCAATGTGACTAATCTTGAGCGGTGTTTTGTTGATCCCAAGACTATTGAAGTAATAAAAAAAGGGAGAACACGAGGTGTTTTCTATATCGAGTCGCCTGCACAGAGTCGCCTGAACAAAAAAGCAGGTGTGGAAACATTCGAAGAATTAACAATTACTTCAAGCTTAGTTCGGCCAGCTGGATCGGCATACTGCAACGAGTTTATTGATCGTCACAGGAAGTCAAAGCAAGGAATAAAAGACTGGGAATACCTACACGACAGCCTCGAGCCTATCCTCAGCGAGACTCATGGTATTCTTGCATTTCAAGAAGACGTAACAAAAGTTTGTCATAAAGTTGCAGGGCTTACGTACAAACAGGCAGACAAAATTCGGAAAATGATGAACAGCTTACATGAAGGCGCGATTGGGAATTCTGAATGGAAAGAAGTTGCAATGGGGTTTGTCAGTGGGTGTATAAAGACTTCAGGGCTAGACAGGGAGAAGGCTCTTGAGCTATGGAAAATGGTATCAAGCTTCACCGGATTTAGTTTTTGCCAATCTCATAGCGGTAGCTATGCTCAATTGTCGTTTCAATGTGCTTATATGAAAGCTCATTACCCTGCCCAATTTTTGTCTGCGGTGATTTCAAATAATCATGGATTCTATTCCCGGGATACCTACCTGAACGAGGCCAGACGATGGGGCGTAAAGGTTCTGCCTATAGATATCAACCAATCGAAAATAAAATATTATGGAAAACACGACTGGATCAGGCCAGGGATCATGCATGCAAAGGGTCTTCGCGAAGAAACCAAGAAAATTGTAATGGCTGAACGAGATGCAAACGGTCCGTATCGAAACCTTGAGGATTTCCTTCGAAGAATCAATAAGGTCGGGAAAAAGGATGTTGAACGACTGATTCTTGTGGGTGCATTTGATTCCTTTGGAATTTCACAACCCGAATTGCTTTACAGGCTTGAGGCAGGTATGGGTAAGCGTTTTGGTGGGTTAGCATTTGGAAATGAATCCCGGAACCTGAACTTGGATAACTTTAGTTTGACCGACAGATGCCTGAATGAACTGGATTATCTTGGATTCATGATTTCGGGCAACATTCTCGACATATTAGAACTTCACCCAGGAGCGAAACATGCAGTAGCAGCAAAGGATATAGAAGCTTATTCAGGGAAAGGGGTTAAAGTTTTTGGATGGCCTGTGACCTATCGCGGACACACCACATCAAAAAAAGAAAACATGGCATTTTTGACTATAGAGGATAAAACCGGTGCGGTCGACGTTATATTTTGGCCTAGAAATTACCAGCGTTTTGCCGAAGTATTGAGGGAATCTGGACCATTTGAGATCTGGGGTAAGGTTACTGAAGATTGGGGTACATACAGCATAGTAGCGGAAAATATCAAACCTGTCGCTTGGTCACCTGTGCAAGTAGATTATGATTTAGCGGCTGAAAAGTTGGCCGGGTCTTTCAAAGATTATAGGTACCATGACATATCCAGTACTATCACAGCAGCATAAGCAACTTTTTATGGCTTTTCATCTTGACGAGTTTCCTGCTCAAGCTATTTCTGCGTATCACCATGGCTATGAGAATGTCCCATTTATTGTAGTTCAGCAGGAAAGCGTTCGCTATAAAAGCCAAGTTGTGGCTTGTTCCGCAAAGGCTCTAGACCGAGAAATTGTAGCTGGAATGGCATTGTCTGAGTTGACAAGTCGACAAAGTGATGGACTCCACATTCTACAAAGAAAACCCAGATATGAAGACTTGATTTTTGACGATTTGTGTGTTTTGGCAAACAAGTATACTCCGGATTACGAAGTCGAGGAAAGCGGCGAGTGCATTCTCAACATCCAAGGGACTCCCCTTGGGAGGTCACTAACTTTGGATGAGGTTGCTGAACGATTTAAAGAAGAATTGGCCATGCGCCTAGGATTGATAAATATTGGTGTCGGGGTCGCTCGGATGAAAACACTCGCGAGGGTTCTTGCCCGCAGGTATGGACAAGGGGTGTCAATTTGTCCAACTGGGAAAGAAATGGATTGGCTACAAAATGTGGAAATATTCGATATACCTGGGGTGCAGAGTGAAACAGCAGAGAAGATGGCCGCGAAAGGGTTCCGAAGATTTGAAAATATTTGCATGTTAGGTAAACGGGAAATGATGAAGCGGTTTGGGAGAGAATTGGGTGAATGGTTTTATATGCTTTCTGTCGGGTGCGACCTGCCATTTAGGCCCAAGGAAAAAGTGTCTTTTCGAGAAGAGAAAGTCTTGACGGTAGATATAAATGATGAAACAATATTGCGGGAGCATGTTCTTGAAACAGTTGACAAAGTCCTGCACAAGATCCAGTGCCATGGGAAAATGGCAAAATCGATGCGACTTTCAATCGGCTATTCTGATGGAAGATGGGTAGACGGGGCCATAAAAATTGATCCACCAACGGACGTGCTAGAGGACGTGAGTAATAAGGTGTTTGAGTGCTTTTGCAGATTGTATCAGCGTCGCGTGGCCTTAAGGGTTATAAGCATTTCGTGCCAGAATGTTTTTCAACCCGAAAACACAACACAACTTTCATTTTTCAGTCAGGGGACCGTAGAATCGGCAAACCGCAAACATGCAATAAATGAAATTAGATCGCGTTTTGGATTTAATTCATTGAGTAAGGGTACATACCACAGGGTAGGAAAAAAGAATGGGCAAGTCTGTCAAAAGTAAGTTGGGGATTCCGCCTGATATTTCTAGATACGGTTATTTAGTTGGAACTGCAGGATTCGAGTTCCTTGAATGGGTCGGGCTGTTTTATCCCCAAAAATCAACTATGGCTGAAAGGCTTGATATTTATCAAGCCTATTTTTCATTCCTAGAGGTGTCATGTTACTTAGATGATCCTCAGAGGGAGGGGTTTGCGGAACTGGCGAGGAGTTTTACAGGCAAGATTGAGTGCTCTGTTCGTGTGCCGAAAAGTATAGCCTCGCCTAAGGTCTGGAATTCTGCCATTGGCGGGAAGCTCCTTGACCAGATGATTGGGGCCGTGTATCCCCTAGTTGAAGCAGGAAGGCTATACTCGCTTGTGTTTCCTGTAGACGAAAAAACAATTAGGAGTGAAAAACGCTTAGAATATTTAATCGATATTGCAGAAAGAGCAAACAAAGTTCGCATTGATGTTCACATAGAATTCAGGCATAGAAGCTGGCATAAATTATGGGTTCTCGAAACACTTAAGGCACATAATATCGGAATTTGTAATCTAGAGTTGCCGATGGACTCCGCCTTCCCTCTAAAGTATTATGCGACCTCAGAAAAAGGGTATGTCAAATACTGTGGAAGAAACAGAAAAGCCTGGAATGCAGTAGAGCGGAGGCGAGGAAGCAAAGAGGAGTGCTTTGATTACGACTATAGTACGACAGATATGTCTGCAATGGTTGATGGGCAGTTTGAATTGGGCAAGAAGGTCGGTACTGCTGCGGTTGTCTTTGGGAATGTGGTTGGAGCGCTTGCTGTAGGCAATGCTGTTCAGTGCATGCTTCTCTTGAATCACAGAATCGAGATGGGGAAAATGTTGAAGCGCACCTCAAACCGTGATGTTTTAGGTGCGAAGAGTGTAAAAATTACTTAAATTGCCACTAAGTCTCACGGTCAGTTGCCGCCCAGATCGCCTTGGAGATCTTTAAGTTCTTGAATATCTTTGTGCAACTCTGCCGTATTTCTTTTAAGCGCGTCTTTAGCCCACGTCAAGTTTCTCTCTTTCTTAGTTTCAGCTGGAGCGATTAGAAACAAATCGATATCGAACAGCAGGTATTGATGCATGCACTTGCTCGTAATTACGGGTTGGAGGGTAAATAATGTGACTGACAGAATTTTTGAACAGTGGGATGAAGGCGGGGATGGTATTGCTTGGATACATTCTTGCATAGGCGAAGATGGGGAGATCAGGGTGGGAATCACTCCAGATGAACAGCATTTCATCATCCAATTCAAAGAAAAAACGGTTTCCCTATCATTCAAACGTTTTTTAGAATTGGTCTCGATCAATTTGGGATCGAGAATAAAAGAAAAAGCAAAGGTTTCTAACCCGCGGCTATCCCCCTAGATTACATTGAAACTTGGTCAAAAAGGTCGAGCTGTGTATTTGCGCCCCGGAAATTGGACGGCAACAGCCCCGGGGATAGGTTTTGGAATCTTTTAACCAATTCTGGAGCGCTATTGTCTGTATTGGTGTGTGCGAAAAAGTAAGGAGATTTTCTGGCAGAGGTCCAGTGTTCAAACAGTATTGCCCATTGAGTTAAGAAGGGGTCGTTCTGTTTTATATTCTCTGATCCAACAAACCTGATTATAGGGGAAACCCCCAAATCGGGTATTTTTTTTATATTGGATCGCTGTGGTTTTGACTGTGTGAGAATACGGGCATCTACTATGCACATGCTAACCTGTTCATTTACAAGCCTATTTGTGTAATCTGCTGTAGATAGCAGATCAGGATGTCTGAGTTCTACAGTAAAGATAAAATCTTTTGGTAGCGTAGAGAGAAATGACAATAATTGGGGAATCTGGCTGGGTCCGAAGGTTCGCGGAAACTGCAACATTATCGGACCCAGGTTTCCCCCTAAAGGAGAGATGCGCCTAAGAAATGCGAGGAATGGCTTTTGGGCATTTACTAGCCCTTTTTCGTGTGTCACAGTTCTCGGGGCTTTAAAGCAAAATCGAAAATTCACTGGAACCGTATTAAGCCACCTATATACAGTATCAGGACTCGGCAAGCCGTAAAATGTCGAGTTTCCCTCAACGGCTGTGAAGATGTTAGCGTATTCAGCCAAACAGTTTTTCAGCGAGGTATTTGGTGAATATAATGTGCCAATCCAATTCTTATTCGACCAGACCCCACAACCAACCCTGATCTTGCCATTCATGGAGAATCGGAGTCGGGAAGAATAGAATCCAAAAGTTGCATGTTCTCTATCGCATTGAGAACCGCGCTTGCGCTGTAATGATTGTTATATGCCACTGCAATTGTCTCAGTTTTACTCTTGAGATCCTGTTGACCGACTATCCTGTCCCTCAGTTGGTCTGTCGTGTATCTGTAGTCATAACGGGCGTTTCGCGACTCGATACGCTCCCGTGAGGTTAATTGTGGCTTAGATGGGTACCATGAATTTCGATTAAGACCGCTATAACGAATATAACCCTTTGAAGTTGTGGTGTAAGACTTCAAAGGGAAAACATGGTCAAACCTTGGAATCTCCATATTGCAGATACCGATATTTGCCATTTTAAGTGCGTGAAGCACATCGAAGTCTCGCCAGGATAGGTGTCTGAACTCAATGTGGACATCAATATGGTTTTCAACTGCCACGGAGGCAACTTTCTCAAGGTATCGCAGTTTGTCCGATGAATATTGTACCCGGTCCTCGAGTTGGATGAGAAGGGTGAATAGACGTCCGGCATCTCTGAGAGGGAGTGTGGCATCTACCATTTGGAGCATCAGCCGTTGGCCAATTTTGGTATCCCAATGCCGCGTATGGGAAATGTCCCGATGGACTTTTATTGCAAATTGCATCTTTGCTGCGCGCTCAAGAAGGGTTTCAAACCAAGATTGATTACGAGTGCTGTAAAATGTGTTATTGATCTCTACAAAGCTAAAGTATCTGGAATAGAATTCGAGTCGCTTCTTGGGCGATTGTCTGGGTGGATTAAATGGTCCAACCCAATCGTCAAAATAATAGCCAGAGGTGCCAATCAAGTAACCGTTGGCAGAAATGTCTGGAGGTTGTCCAAGAGGTTCCCATCCTCCAGTACCTGGGATCTGTAGTTGATTAGGTGTCAAAGGCCTTGATTATTTGAACAACGGCAGTTTTGTGTTCGGGAGGCAAGTTACACAGTCGCGCAATAGTTATTGCTGGTAACGACGAAGGATCAGTGTTTAACCAGTAGTTATAAAGCGCAGTGATAGAGTCGCGTTGAGCCTTATTCAGCTTTGAGAGATCTACATCGTCATCCTCTGTCCAGCCTTTGTGGATCTTTTTGAAAAGAGTACGAGAAATTTTGGATTTGGCACGTTCTAAATGGGCGGTAATCAAAATTAAATCGACATTAAGACTAAAAGCTTCTGCGAGTTTTTTGATGCGCTCGTCCGATGGAATCCGACTGCCTTTCTCAATTTGTCCAATGTAAGTGGACCACACACCAAGAATTTCACCGAGAGATTGTTGCGACATTCCCGAAGCCGTCCTTGCATTATACACAATTTCACCTAAAGTTTCCATAGTTTAGATAATGAATAGTATTATGAGAAAAGGGGCAAGATAAAAAGCCTCTGTCACTGATGTGACAGAGGCTTCAATAAGAATACTCACCCACCCGATGTCATTTATTGGGTGTTTCTGCGGGGTCGGGTCGCCCCTAGTTAGGAAAACAGAATTCGTTTGGAATCGCGAGATATCCGTATTAAGTTTTTCGGCAGAGTTGAGAAAAACGTTAGTCTTTTTTTTCAATGAGGATGAATATGGGCATGTCCCCTAAATCAATCTCCAATCGCCACCCAAGAAGTGCATTATAGCACCTTCATGCGCGAAGAGATTGAAGGATGGTTATTATTCGGCGAATTTTTATGTACATCAAGTTTTGAGCTTGTGGCAAGCTGGCTAAGGGTTTCCCAGAAATCAGGCACAGCATGTTCTTCCAGTTCCACCCAGAAATCCGATACGGCTTGTTCTTCCATTTGCATTAAGGCGTCGTATACCTCGTTCGTATTGTCGCATACCTCGGCTGTATTCATGAGTCTGTTCCCTAGGCTTTGGGGAAGGGAGCGTCATGACCATAGGATAAATCGTAAAAAACGTCAATCTTAAGCCTGGAGACACAGAATGTGCGGTCGCTTTGTTTTACAAGCTGATTACGATGGGTTGCAGTTAGGGTTCCCTGGATTTGTTTTTCCCGACGACATTCAAGATCGGTTCAACATTGCACCCACTCAGCCTGTATTGGCAACTAAAAACGATGGATCACGTCGTATGGATTTTTTGAGGTGGGGGTTAATTCCCTCGTGGTCAAAAGATCCAAAGATAGGAAATCGCATGATTAATGCACGGGCTGAAACTGCATCTGAGAAGCCTTCCTTCAGAAGTGCGTATAAAAGACACCGATGTATAATTCCAGCTAGTGGATACTACGAATGGGTATTACAGAAAGATGGGAAGAAACATCCGGTATACATTTTTATGTCTAATCAGATGCCTATGGCTTTTGCTGGCCTATGGGAAGTGTGGAATTCGCCGGAAGGTGATGAAGTTCATTCCTGTGCGATACTGACGACTGATGCCAACAAGGCCTTGGAGTCATTGCACCATAGAATGCCTGTCATTCTAGAGCAAGGATCCTTTGATGAATGGTTGGAGGTCAACGACAAGCGCCCAGGCGATTTAGATCATTTGCTGGGACCTTATTCTGTGGACAATCTTGATGTGCATCAAGTATCAACTTTAGTAAATAGCCCTGCAAATGATCGGGCAGAATGCATTGAATCGGTTAAAGAGCAAAGTTAGCTATGACAGGCGCATGGTCCGATGGTTTTTCCAGCATGCGGGGTTCCCTATCTATCTCGCAATATTGACAGGTTTCCATCAATGCTGAGGATGCTAGAATCAGATCAATTCGGAAGCCTTGGTTTAACCGAAATGCCCCTCCTCGATAATCCCACCAGCTAAATGCTCGACCGTCAGGCAAAAGGGATCTGTAAGTGTCGATGAATCCCTCCGCCATAAGTTCTTTGAGTGCGAATCTTTCAGGTTCACTGCACAATAATTGGCCAGCGCACTTTTTTGGGTCAAACACATCGAGATCATCGGGAGCTATATTAAAATCTCCGACAATAGCTAATTTAGAAGAAGAATGGAGTTCCGAAGCGACATATGGTGCAAAGGAAGCCATCCAATTGAGCTTATAGGCATATTTCTCAGTGCCAGTGTCGGAGCCATTTGGGACATATACATTCAAAATCCGAACATCTCCAACGGTAAGGCCAAGGAATCGTCTTTGTTCTTCGTCATATCCTGGAAAAGTATCTACAATGTCTGTGGATTGCATCTTGGTGATGGTGGCAACACCATTGTAGGATTTCTGGCCCGAATAATAGACATTATACCCAAGCCCCCGGAAATATTCTTCCGGAAAGTCCTCATCTCTTACCTTTGTCTCTTGGAATGACAAGACGTCTGGGTTGTGTATCTCTATCCAAGATTTGATATGGTCTAGACGTGTTCTGATGGAGTTGACATTCCACGTTGCGATTTTCATCTATACCTCCGTAGATATGAGAGGCCAAGATCTGGCACGTAGCAATATTTCACGCTAAGGCATTTGGTTGTTATTGTCAATGTCTTAGTGGAGGAAGCGACCTGAGATGGATGCAACGGATGAAATTCTTCGGTCCCTAGAGGCCCTCTTTGATCCACTGGAAGAGACCTCCCTTGCGAATCTGCAAGGGAGGAAGCTTTTGCCCAGGGAAATTCGCACAGCTGTCGAAGGGAGGCTGGCAGAACTCGGGTATTGCTTAAAGCTCGATGTAGAGTTGTTTGGACTGGCTGAATTGGGTGGTAGGAGAGTACAGTTCCGCGATGGTATAATTGCTTTTGATCGACGAACTCTCAATGGTTCTTCGTTGAAAAAGGAAGTTCTCCTTTATGATATTCCTTTTTCGCTCATTTATTATCCTGCTTGTGAGGAAGTAGGTGGAGACCCTGATGTAAATGTATTGGTGGCACATGCCCTGACATTGGAGTCAATTTTTAAGGAAGTAAACGATATGGGTGGGTATTTGTGGGGTAAGCAGAGGTCCGCTGAGTATCATACTTTGTCTAAATATAATGCGACGGACTTAGCCTATGAGATCACAAAGGTCTCCAAAAGGTTTGATGAGAAAAACTGTGATCCTGCCAGAGAGCTCATCAACAAACTTAAAGGCAGATATCCTGGCAGAAATACGCCAATAAGCCCAGTTTCCCATAACGATCTAAAGGATGTTTTTGATGGACGTGCTTGGCAATGGATTATGGATCGTTTTGGCTGGTTAGATGATGAGGGCAGGCTTCTCCCTCTCCAAGTGCTTGCAGTCGGCAAGGGTGTTGCTGGCGAACTATTGGATACGGATGGGTTGGTAGCAGGGCCGACATCGTCAGGAAAAACTCTGGTCGCTGAGATGAGAATGCTGGCCAGGTGGAGTAGGTTGGATCATGATAGACGACACACTGTCATGTTGGTGCCTACGAAAGAGATCGGGTTGGAACGGGCGGAGGAAATGCGGTTGGCATATGGGTATGATTCTGATGATGTAAAATCTGAGAAATTACGAGTGGTTTATTCAGATGGTGACAACGGACGGGAAGATTATCAGATTTGGCGGGGTGATTTTGATTTGGCCATCCTTGTAAATGAGAAATTTCGCTATTTTCAGCAAAGCGAAGATTTTCTATCGGGCGTTGGTGAGGTTGTAATTGACGAAATGGAAATCATTGGAAAGGAAGATAGGGGGCAATACTTAGAGTTATTACTTACGTCCATACTGTCAACTCAAAGAGAGATTTCTATAACATGTCTGACGCGACAATTTTCAAATCCAGATGATCTATTGGATCTTTTGAGACGCGACAAACCAGAACCATTTTTTATACAACTGACTAGAAGACCATTTCCGATAGAAATTGGGATATGGGAGCCAAATACGCAGACAGTCAGATACACAAACTGCAACGATTTATCTGTCAGAGAAGACTCTTTGGCGCTTACATATCCTGGTAATCCTGCGGACATGCTCAAGGAGCTCTTAAAGGCCTTCCTAACCCAGACGGATGAGGAAAGGACAGATGGATTCACCAACAATATCGTATTGGCAACACCAACCAAACGTGATAATCTACAGATAGCAGAATATATATCCAATCTCTATGACACTGATTTTGATGTCCAGATGCTAATCGACGACAATGCGAACACGCAATTCATCCGTGACCGATTGCGTGCGTTAGAACCTTCTAAGCGCAAAGAAATTCTTTCAGGCCTTTTGCCGAAGGGTATAGGTGTGCATGATGCAGACTTGTCTCCTCATGAACGCTTGGTGGTAAGTCGGGCTTTCAGAGATAGAGAGATACCCATTTTGATCACAAGCCAAACAATGGCATATGGTGTCAACTTGCCAGCCCAAACTATTGTGTTTCTGGGATGGGATTCTCGACCAATGAGTCTAAACCGAGATAGGCAACACGATCAATATGTGGTTAAGCTTCAAGATGATTTTATCACTTGGTTAGGTAGAGTGGGACGGTTTGGGCAGCCCAATCACAGGATTGCCAAAGCTCTATATCTATGCGTAGGAGGGAGAACAAGTGAAGAATATGTGCGGATCACCTCATTGGTTACCAATCCGCTTACGCCGATATATCCTAGTCTTGCGCAGAACCTTAAATCTGAGGACACGGTGTTATATGTGCTCCGATCTGTCCAGCAGACCGTCGGTGGGGGGGTAACTTGGGATGAGATTGAGAAATTCTATTCAAAGATCTATAGGGCGTCAGAGCAGGCGTATATGGCTGGCCAGGCTTTAGTAGGGTTGCTAAGGATCGGAGGGTTTAAATTTTCAGACGATTTCCATGCTTTCGAAAAAAGTGTTAAAGCAAATCAATGGCCGGATGTTTCCTTAGAGGCAATCGTGGATCGAATGGTTGCGGCGATTCCAGTAAAAAAGAAAGGAGTTGCGGATAAACTATTAAGTGCCCTTGTCTCTGCGATGAACAAAGATGGTGAGAGTCTCGACTTTCTAAGAGAATTGGCAGATACGGCGTATTTTCGTGCAATGTTCGTCGTCGTCGACGAATCAGCCTCGTTCAGTTGTGTTGATTTAGACAAAGTTGATGATGGAATCCTATATGAAACAAATAGGCTTGGTAACATCGCCTGCGGCTTTGGGGTTGACACTGAGACTGTAAGGGTTTTGTCCTCTTGGCTTGATGAAGCCGCGGATTATAAGTCACCATGGCATGTTCTGGACCTCCTCGCCTTGGTTTCGGCTACACCAAACGGTGAAAGGCTCGCAACTCTTCGACCTAGTCGAGATCATTATGACGAAATAAGGGCGCACTTCGAAAAGCTACTTAGCGGTATTTCATTGGATGACTCTTTCGGATCCTCGTGGCAAAATAGGTCGCCATTGATCAAAATGGCGGTATCCAATGTCCATCTTATGGCTACATTTATGAGTCTGCATGATTGGAGTTCTGGTCTGCGGTTACTGCCCCCAGATGAAGACTCTGACGGAATAGAAACGAAATATGGCCTTGCGCCCTACGGGTCAAATATCAGGGATCGGGCAAAGGACTATGGCAGAATCTTACGCGTGCTTGAAGCTATTGCGTCGAGTATGCCGAAACTGTCCGAAGAAGAACGAGAAAAGGACGATGACGATATGCTCCCTGAAAGCAAGGTTGCCAGTGAACAATCGACACTGATTCTGCCTCAAGATCTTCCGATCATTGTGGATGAAATTCAGCAGGGGATGCCATTTGATGCGGTAGATTTAGGACGAACAGGAATCGAAGGGTTAAGCAGGACTTGGGCTTTGGATCTGTTCGATAAGATGGAGGAGACGGATTTCGAAACGGATCTTCCCGTATTGGAACGGTTGAGATTATTTGCTGAAGAGCTTGATTTTTTTGATGTGGTACCTACACCGGGCTTAGGCCAGCGAATCAAAAAAGAGTTGGACGAGAAACCGCGCTCCCCGATAGCAGAGCACTTAAGGCATTTTCCGACCCAGATCAATGAATACTACGCCAATGAAATAGTTAGGAATGTCCAAATAGCCCAAGGTTATGACCGATATACGGCATTAAAGATGTCTCACCGTCGAGCTTATACAGTAATGCGTCGAAATATTTCTAAGCGAAACCCCATAAAAATTGACAGGGAAGAGCATTACGATGACTGGGTGGCAAAAGGCGCAATTGAATTCTTGAGCGAGGTAGGCTTTGTATGGAATGGTCAGTATTATCTGGATCGATTCCTCGTAGACTTGGACCCACGGAACGGCTTTAGCTTGGAAAGGCTAAAGGCCCTGACTCTGGAGATAGGAAAACGATTAGAAGTTCACCAGTGGACAGATGTGGTGTACTTCCATTGGACTGGAGGCCGGGGATTCCATATTGTGGGAGAATTTAAAGAAGAGGTTTATCAAAAGGCCGAGCAGGTTAAGCGCGTCTTGGAAAAAATGATAGATCGATTGTCAGACGACGTAGCTATATTTACGGATGAGCAACCATACTTGCTTGATCCCTATGTGGTAATCGATTTGAAGCCTGTAATGAACAGGGGGTTGTATAGAAATGCGCTAAGCCTCAACTCAAATACGGGTGGTGTCTGCGTGCCACTCACGCCTGAAAGTATTGAAAAATTTGATCCAGAGAAAGATGCTACCATTGATCGCGTTGTCAAGATTATGGATTCGGACATCGAGGGTGGGTTGAAAAGTTCCAAAGCGTACAGATACCATGTGGACACATATTCGGGCTTGGCCTTAAAGCTGTCACTGCGTGATTATTAGACGCTAAGTTTTTTTGTGGGTTTTGGAAAAATATCTTGTAGAATGAACAGATGAGTGCAATATTGCTTACCTCTCATAAAAAAGTGGGCGAGAGAATCCTGCATCTTAAGCAACTTTCGCCGATATAAAAACCAAACTACTGGGCTGTCGCGTTTCTGCGTGAATGCCCAAATGGCCCTTGATCGTACTCCCTACGCGATTAAGGGCCATTTCCTATTATAGTGAACATCTGTGTGTGTATTAAGAAAAACCTTGACGAATGGCACAGATGTGCACTATGGTTAGGTGTGCATGCACTCTGGAAGATATATTTAGGAGGGTCACTTTCGATGAAAGAGCTAACAGATACCCAGAGAAGAGTTCTGGATGCTATTCGGGAGCAAACCAAAATGCAGGGCTATCCGCCAAGCCTCCGGGAACTCATGGGAGAATTAGGGCTTCAGTCTACAAATGGTGTGAGGGGGCATTTAAAAGCCCTTGAGAAAAAAGGATATCTCAACCTTGGCACGTACGGACTCTCAAGGCAAATAACCAGCACTGAACCTTTTATAAGTGTGCCTGTTGTGGGTAAAATTGCAGCGGGGAATCCCATTTTAGCACATGAAAATAATGAGGAGTCGCTGTGTATCGGCAGGGACTTTGGTGATACAGATGGTACATTTGTGATGGTGGTTGCAGATGATAGCGTTTCAGGTTCTGGTATGTTGGTGGGTGACCATTTGGTTGTAAGAGAAGGGGGCAGGCTTGAGCCTGGAGATTTGGGTGTCATTCAAATGGATGGGAAATCAGTCATCAGAAGGTGCTATTGTAATAAAGAAGGTGAGCGTAAGCTTTTCCTGGAAAAGGCTTCAGGGATTGAAGAGGATACTGAATTGCAGAACTATCAAATTCGTGGGAAAGTAATCGGTTTATTACGGAAATATTCCTGAGAGGTGGATATGGGGTTTAGGCTACGATTTCTATTCGAATGTGTGCTGGCATATTTTGTCGTAGGGCTAGGGCGCTGGGGGTCTGGATCCATGAGTTTTGAAGGTTTGCCAACCAGTTTTCTGATCCTAGTCATGTTTGTTCAGGGAATTGTTTTAGCATTGGCATATTCTTACTATTCACAATTCACAACAGTTCGAATGAAGAATGTCAAATTTGGAATAGGTGCAGGGCTACTGGTCTGGGCGATCCAGGCCTTTGGATTACCCCAAGATCCGGAGCAGTGGTTTATCCAAGTAGTGCTTACGGTCGGCCATTTTTTATTATTGGGAATGATTTTTGGATGGATTTACAATCTGTATCAAATGCGGTCCGAAGTCTTAATTGATTTACCTATTCGCCTTACGGTACGAGGAGGGATGATTGGCATAGGTTCCCCCCAAACCGAACCACTAAAATGGTTTCCTCCGTCTGGCGGTACCGAAGCTTCGAAATTTATCACACAAGTCTCGAAAAAAGAATTGAATTGTTGTGAATTGAGCTATGATAATGTGCCAGATGGCAGTGTTTCGTTAGATGAGCTCCGGGAATTTGGGAATAACCTACTTAGAGGGGGCGGACATTCTTCCCCACAGGTACTGTAGCTGAGTTCCATAAGTCAAAAATTTACAGTTAGATAGATTTGGTGGGTGTGGATGGTATGAATTTTGCGCCCATGCAAACCCTCTGAGTGGTACATTGGGTCAAGCCTCCTGGTTGACGGAACCGAATTCGGTGACCGAAACCTAGGTGGCTTTTTTTATTTCTTACTCAATGAGTGGTGAAATGCAGTTCTGTTTTTGCGTTTGCGTGGATATCCACAAAAAAGTTGCATTCTCGACGTGAATTTATCACCTTCCCAGTGGGAGAAATGTACAAAATTTGCTCATGTGAGCAAATGATAATCGGATGATAAGACTAGGAGTGTGATGTGGAAACAGACTACTTTTTGGACGTCGATGAAATTTATGATAAAAAGGGTTTTACAGGTTACTATATACAAAGAAATCGGATTTACGGTCCGGATGGACTGACAGGTTATGCAATAGAGCGGCATAGGATTGTGAGTGTAAATGGCGGCTCCACGAGGTTTTTTTTGGTAGAGAATCGGATATGTGGGCCTAGGAATGAGTTGCCTTGGATTGTGAAAGTTGACCGAATTGAAAAATTTGACCCAATCTACAATTGAGTAATTTTTGTGTCTATCAACAAACATACCATATCTACACTATCTACACTTGATAGTTGTCCGGGTAGAAAATAAAATGGGGCCGTAATATGACGGAAACGATCTGGAAGAGGTCAATCCATGGGTTTTGGGGGGCATATCCTCAATCTATTCTTAACGAGAGCATAGGTTTTCTGGCGGCCGAAGCTATATCCTGGGATACGTACCTATCCATGTATGCTTATCTTGGCCAACGTTTGGAATTAAAGATTCCGGTAAATAGTAATTTTGAGGGATTGGGCAAATATGACTTGGAAGCTCTTGGAATGGGGTTATATCTGTTCACTGCTATTTTTGAAGAAGGTATTGGGAGACGTCCAACTTGGGAGGAGTTGCTGAATCATCTGGCAATTTCCTGTATGCTAAATGGCGTGGATGCCATCCCTGAAGAATTGGGGGATAAGGGGAAGGAGCCATGTAATGTCTGTTACATTTGCGGTGCTATTGGAAATGTAGAAGATATCACGTGTGTAAATACAGATCCAACAGTCCTCGTTCATAATTCCTGTCTGAATGTTAAAGAACCTGTAACGATAGAAATTGAACTCGATGTAGAGGTGGTTTGTGACCTTGCGGCCCTGTCTGCGAAATTAAATCTTTCCGTAAATCATTTGGTTAACAGGTGCTTAAGGCTCTGCATCAGGGAGGACGAAAGGAGGAAAGAATGGGAAAACGCCACCCTGAGGTTGGAATTCCTAGAGAAATGATATTGGCAGTACAGGTGGCTGATAGAAACGCAGTAGGAGAGTTATTGTCAAAAAACCCCCCGCTGGGCAAAATCAGAATTGCTTTTCTTAACAGCATGTCGTGTTCCTGAATATCATGGGCACGGAGGAGATATCCCACCTGGCGATGCAAGAGATCATCTCCGTTCGGAAATCGTCGGTTTATTCGTTGCCCACGGAGCGATTCCTTCTGCCTGCAAAAATAGTCGTAAGGTGACCCCATTGCATATGGCTGCTCGGTATGGTCTCGTAAGAGTTGCTGGCGCATTGTTAGACTTGGGGGCGAATCCCAACGCTCTGGATATTATGAAGGAAACACCACTCTATCGGGCAACAAACCTTAGATATTACGAGGCCACCAGCACCATTCTTACAGGGGGGGCTGATCCAAATCTTGCGAACAGAAAGGGGTATACCCCTCTCCACCGAGCAACATTAAAGGGTGATATTGATTTGGTACGACTGCTCTTGGAAAATGGTGCAAACCCACTCCTGCGAGATGTTGATAACAAAATGCCAATTGATTATTCTCGCAAGGAGGATATAGCACAACAGCTGGTGGGATAAGTCGCAAAGTATGATGTCTTAATTGTCGGATAGGCCCCAAAAATACCTTTGCAAAGAGCGGATAATACCTTTCATACTGGCGGCTACAACAAATACGTCCGAGGCGAGGTAGAGTATCTCCTCTTCGTAGGGACAAGGCAATTTTACAATCGCTACAAGAAATAGTTCGGGGTTTTCCTCTTTTAAATTTCTCAAAACACGCAACTCGTCGGTGGTTAATGCCTTCGCATCTAATACTATTGCGCAATTTGGAATAGGATCCAAAAGAACCGCTCCCTCTGAAAGGTTCTCAGCTGATAGCGGCGAGAAGTTCCAATGGTTAAATTCTTGTGTAAGGTAGGTTTGCCAATCACCAGATTCGGAAATTATCAGAACTGAATTTGGCACTTCAGAAACAAGGCTTTCTGTCTCAGCAGTAGAAACTATCTCCGGTTCCCAATCCTCCAATGAGCAATTCATTCCTTCCAAGCTTCGTTCGTTTTCAATATTGACAATCGCAGTGTTGAGCTCTGAGATCGAAATATCAACAGTAGAACAGGTTGTTGATAGGCGATTCAGAATGTCATCGTAAAGGGCGGATAATTCTACGCTTCGATTACGTTCATAGTCACCAAAATTAGACTCAAGCCAATTCAATGCTTCACTTAGTAGATCTCTGTCAGGCACTAAGGGGTCAATAAGTCTATCTTCTTCCGTTTCGATACCCCATCCGAATAATTCTGTATTTACAATAGCGAGATAGATAGGGCCTTGGTGAATTGGGTGTATGCCTTCTATAACGATAGATTTTCCTGATTTATCGGGCATATTCAATTTGAAAAATTCTCTGCAAGTCATAAGGGTGCCGATAGGATTAAGGTCTGGAAGGTCTGGGGTGAATTGTTGAATAGAGGTTACAGCGTGGTCAATTGTTCGCAATCCGAATCCTCAACTAATTGAATCTCTGGCATGGCAGAACCCTGCTATGGTGTCGCCATCAGGTGTTTTTATGTCGTAATCCTCGTAGCTTCTATTGGCTGTTGCAAGTAAGTTTTAAGATAGCGACCGGTGTGTGAGCGAGGTTCTGCGATAATGGCCTCAGGAGGCCCCTCTGCGACTACCTCCCCACCTTCAGCCCCCCCCTCAGGTCCCAGATCAATTACATGGTCAGCCACTTTAACAACGTCAAGGTGGTGTTCAATAACGACAACCGTGTTTCCTGCACTGACTAAGCAATAGATAGCGTCTATCAGGTGTTGAATATCTACAAAATGTAATCCCGCTGTGGGTTCATCAAGAACATAGAGTATGTTTTTCTTGAACTTGAGTTTGCTGAGCTCCCTCGCGATTTTGACGCGTTGTGCTTCGCCACCAGAGAGTTGTGAGGCTGGGTGACCAATTTTGAGATAGCCCAATCCCAAATCATAGAGTGTCGTGAGTTTGTTAAGGACTGTCTCAGATTTGCCAAAGAAGGTTATTCCTTCTTGAACCGTCATGTCGAGAACCTGTGCAATGTTTTTATCTTTGTAGGTGATTTGCAAGATCTCATCATTAAATCGATTACCGTAACAAGTGTGGCATGGGATTTCCACTGAAGGCATAAATATCAAATCGGTTTTAAGAGACCCTCGGCCAGAGCATGTTCTGCAGCGTCCCTGTCGGGTATTGAAACTGAAGTGTGAACGTCCCAACTTCATCTTTGAGGCTTTATCCATAGAAGCAAAAATGGACTTTATGTTATCAAAGAACCCTAAAAATGTCGCTGGATTAGAGCGCGAAGATTGGCCGATGGGGGATTGGTCGATACTCACGTACCCATCCAAATGCTCACCACCTGTAAGACTGTCGAGGTCGTGAATCATCATCCCAGTGTGATTGGTGAGTTGCTTCCCGATGATGTCATGTATCAAGGTACTTTTACCCGAACCAGAAGTACCGGTAATACAAGTAAAAACCCCTAGAGGAACCTCCAAGTCGATGTTTTTAAGATTGTTCGCTCGAGCGCCTTTAATTTTCAGGGAAATGCCTAGTGGTTTTTTTCGAGATTCAGGAAGGGCGATACTGTTAGAACCGCACAAAAATCTCCCAGTAGGTGAGTCAGGGCAGGCCATGATAGTCTCTAAGGGGCCTGTTGTTACGATTTGCCCACCAAATTTGCCAGCTTCTGGACCCATCTCAATGATATAGTCAGCAGCACGAATGATCTGTTCATCATGTTCTACGATGAGAATAGTGTTGCCAGAGTATTGCAGATCACGCAGTGTTTTAATTAATTTCTCTTTATCTTTTGAATGCATTCCGATACTAGGTTCATCCACAACGTAGAGCATATTCTGAAGACCGGAGCCAATTTGAGTTGCTATTTGCAATCTCTGTATTTCTCCGCCTGATAAAGTGGATGCCGCTCGGTTGACAGTAAGGTATCCGAGGTCGAGATCTAGCAAGGTGTTTAGGCGGGTTACCAATTTCTCTATTACCGGTTGGACCGACTTCCTGCGATCTAAAGGAAGTTTTTTTAGGAAGTCTAGTAATTCATAAAGAGAAATATTGCCCAAAGCATGTATGTCCATGTTTTGGATTGTTGTTAATTGATGTCTATTCTTTAACCGTTGCCCAACGCATGCGGGGCATGGGACATCTGCCATGTACTGCATCCAAGGATTGGGCTTTTGAGATTCCTTTTTGCGGTGTTGGTTGTAACGACGACTAATACGAGGAACAATTCCCTCGAAGGTACTCCATTTTTCAAAATGCTCCTTATTCTTTTTTTGGGTTGTAGACGTGCCATACATGATTATTTCTTTGGCGAAAGAATGCAGGTCTAAATATGGAGTATCTATGTCAAAATTATGTATCTGAGAGAGGTCTTGTAAAATGCGGCCTTCCCACGATTTGATACCTGGGAAAGCACCCCTGTCAAATGGACCTTCCCTGAGACTTTTTCCAGGAAACCTGACAATGAGATCGGGGTCAGGTTTCTGGTATACCCCCAAACCTGAACAGAAATCACACGCACCGGCAGACGTGTTAAATGAAAACATGGTAGGCTCAAGGTTGCCAGCAATCACACCCATTGAAGAGGCCCCAAGGGACTTAAAAAAGGAAGCTTTGGTTGAGCAATCATTGGTGATTTGGAAACGAATAAATCGATCCCCAACAGTTGTCAAACCATGGTGAATCATTGTGAACAGGTGTTTTTCAGGATCTTCGCCAAGAACGAAATCGCCAAGGATGGCTTCGCAGGATGAGGTCCTGTCAATGTTCTGTGGTTGGTCGCCTATGTTCCAAAGTGTATCGTCGATTAGTAATTCCTTGCAGTCGGCTGATTTTGCCTCAGCAAAGAATCTTTCGATGTCGTGATTGGTTTTGGTGAAAGAGGGTGTGCTGATTTTTACTTTTGTTTGTGGCGGTAGGGTGGAAAAGTGATCTAATAATTGATTAGAGTTCCAAGGGACTAATTCTTCATGGGTAATTGGGCAGTGTGGTTTGCCGATAGACGCAAATAGAAGCCGTAAATAACCCGACAGTTCTGTTATTGTTCCAAGTGTAGAACGGGGATTATTGGCCGTTGCTTTTTGTTTTATTGGAATAACGGGTGGAAGGCCATAGATGGAGTCAACGACTGAGCGGGTAGGAGACGAAGCCCACCCCCGGCTATGTGGCAGCAAGGCTTCTTGGAATCGTCGCTGGCCTTCTGCAAAGATTGTATCGTAAGCAAGAGATGTTTTACCTGAGCCACTCACACCGGTAATTACTGTAATGAAATTTAATGGAATCTTAACATTGATGTTTTTGAGATTATTGGTTCTTACTCCGATCAGTTCTATACAATCTTCTGTTTTTGCAGGTTGTTTATTTAGGTCGATGAAGTTTTGGCGAGCTTCGGATAAAATCACGGCGAATCCATAAGGATCTTGGACTATTACCGTTTTGGGGTGGGCCAAGTCAGATGAGGTATGCAGAATTTTGCCGCCAAGCTTTTCGCAACGCTGGAGGCATTCTTTAATGCTCCCGACATAGAGGGTTTTGATATGGCTGCCTTCAGACTGGTTCAGACAATTGACATCGTACAAGCCTGTCAACTGTTGGTAGAAAACCTTACGGTCTGATGGTATATCTCTTGTTGGATTTTTCAAACTGGCTATTCCTGAGAATTTTTATCGCATTCAAAAGTAATGTAGATACCGTTTAAAGATATCATATTGCTGTGTTTTTTTCGTTGTTCAACGGTCGGGGTTGAATATTTGAAATTTGTTGCCTTCCGGGTCTCGACCATCACGAAGATGGAGTCTGCTTTCTGGGTTGAATATCCCCCTTTTAACACCTCGCCTCATAAGTTCCTCCCGCGTTTTTTCCATGTCATCTTGTTGGTGAAGTAGATGATACGCGTCATTTCGAGGTCCATTTTATACCCTTTAGTGGAGGTATCTTTTGATTAGATCCGTGAATTCGTGATTGCCTTTTTTGTCTGCCCACGCGAGTGGTGTCGCCCAGTCTTCACCGGCAAGTGTTGGATCTGCACCCCGTTCGAGATAGAGTTGGGCTAATTCGTACTTTTCCCATCGAACTGCCCATCCAAGGGGGGAGGATTGTAGGAGATTGTCGGTTACGTTGAGGTCTGCATCGTGATCTAGGAGAATGGTTGCGAAGATGACGCGTTCTTCTTCGGACATTACTGGTTCGCCCCAGACAATGCCACAGGCAGCCATGTGGTGGGCGATGCGGTAACCAAAACGGCCGATCAGATTTGGACTTGCGCAAGTAGTCTTCCATACCACCGTGTGCTGTGCCTTTTTGGCGATATCGACGGTACCTGCGTTCGATCTGGTTGATGACACCATCATAGCGAAATTCACGCCCGATATATTTGGGACCAGCTTTGGCACCTGGAGGTTGTTGGATTACAAATTTTTCTCCCTGTGTGCCATAAAAAAGAAGGTCTTTGACTTTAGCGGGTAAATCTTTATAGGGGACATCAAGATCGAATTTGTATTTTTGCGATAAACTATAAAGGATGCGTCCGCCCCAGGTATTGACATCGTAGTTGAGGGCTTCTTTGACAAACGCGCCTTGGCGGAGGCTTCGATCCTTGTCCGGTGCAACGAGATCCGGGTGCGCTTTGAGGTAGGTGCCGAGGCCTGAGCAGGTGGCACAAGCACCTGCTGGGTCGTTGAAGGTGAACATGCCGTGGTGCATACGTCCTGCGACAATATTTACCGATGATCCGCCTAGTTTTTTGTAGAAAGTTTCGGCGAGTTTTTTGTTTTTGCTGGCGAGAATGTGGAAACTCAAGAACCCCTCACCAATGACTTCGAGACCATGCGTAAGGGAAGTGACGATTTGTTTGTCGAGGCCTTTTCGAATGACAAAACGATCGATGATGACTTCAATGAGGTGGTCTTTGTCTTCGTCAAGTTCAATGTTTTCACTGAGTTCGTGAACTTTCTTGTCAATGCAGATACGCCTATACCCTTTGGTGCGGATGTCGTCGAAGAGGTAGGGGTAGTCTTCGCCGTAGAATTTGAGGACAGGTGCGCGTATTTCCACTTCGGTGTCATTGGGCAGCGAAAGCATCTGTTCCATCATTTGATGGGCTGTCCACACTTTGACTTTTTCATGCGTAATAGGGCAACGTGGTTGGCCGACAGTTGCAAAGAGCATACGAAGGTAGTCGTAAAGATCTGTCATCGTTCCCACGGGTGAGCGGGGATTTTTCATGATGGTTTTTTGTTCGATGGAGATAACTGGCGAGAGGCCGTTGACAAAGTCGACGTCGGGTTTTTTGAATTGGGACACAAAACGGCGGGCAAATGTGGAGAGCGATTCCATAAAGCGACGCTGACCTTCGGCGTAGACCGTGCCGAAGGCGAGGGATGATTTACCCGATCCGCTTACACCTGTGACGACGACGAGTTTGTCGCGGGGGATTTCGATGTGAACATTTTGCAGGTTGTTTTCCCGTGCGCCTTTGACCTCAATGGTTGATCTCATGAAACTCTCCGTCGCAAAATTCGTTGCTGCCAGTTAGGGCCATTTGAGAATTTATCTCAGCACCGCTGCCAGTTTGTTATGATGTTTAATTGTTGCGTAGTCTAGCGGTGTGAGTCCTTCTGTAGATTTGCTTTCCAGTGAAGCACCGTGGGCCCGCAGAGTTTCAACCATCTGAAGATTGCCACTTAGAGCTGCAAAATGAAGAGGTGTTTCACCTTTGAGTATTAAATTGGGTCCCATATCGGAAAGCACATTATGATTTGTTTTTGTATTCACGTTAGCTCCTCCATAGACTAGTAACCTAACCACGCGCGTAAATATGTTTGGATCCAGAGTTGCTGAAGGCTGCCCGCGTAGAGAGGGGCAGGAGAATGCAGCACGGTGAAGAGCCGTTTCCCCTGTGTTGGAGCCCTGCCAAGCGTAATTGTGCGGTCGTTCGTCTCGTGAATTAACTTTTGCTCCACGTTTGATATAATGCTTGACGGTTTCCAAGTATCCGCCGTGTGCAGCGAGGCTCAGTACGCTACCGTTGTAATATTGATTCTCGAGACTTTCACCTCTATCGAGTGCAAAGTCAATGAATTCAGGCGTGCTATTGGCGGCAAGGGCTGATTCTCCAGGGGTATTTGGACACGCCCCGTAGGTGAGCAGCAAACCCATCATCTGCTTGTTGTTAGAGTAATGTAACGGTACCATTTCCCAGAAAGTACCGTCAGACCAGAATGTCAGTACTTTTTGAGTCGCCCGCTTGGGATTCTCCTCGAGAAGAGAAACAAGGCTATTTGTATCCTGATCGAGGACTGCGAGATCCCAAATCAGATATTCGGTCAGCCTTTCCCAGGATTCAAAATTATTCTCTCTCGCAACAACATTCCGCATGTCTTGAACCGTTAGGTTTGATGCGATGATATTTGTTTTGGTAGCGTTTTGAAATTGCGGAATATTGGCCTGAATACGGGTAATGGCTTTCGATGTATTGCGATTGAATATTGAAAAAAGATCGTCCGCTTTTTGGGAATAGTGAGAAAGTCTGACATTGGGTGGCAGGTGGGTTCGTTTGTAGGTGGGCATAATGGCAGCCGTTGTTAATGTTTAGGTGGATAATCGTTCTCTAATGTCATGGCATAGTTTCTCCCGTGACATATTGGAGAAAGGGGTACTGCTTGGAAGTAGGTCGCAACGAATTGTTTTCTGGTTTCAGTGTCCCTAGTATTTGACCATCCACATATCCATACCCTTTGCTCCTGTCTACCGGGTGAATCCTTAAACCTGGCTCCCATATCCCTTGCACCCACTGCAGTGCTGCAGATTGCTGGATACGAGGTTCAAAGGCGGGTTAAACCTGGGTGTTTTTAATGTATTGTGTTCTGGCATTGCATATTGTTTTGTGGAACAGTGTAGAGGGTTTTTAAAATATTATTGCCATATCTTGGACCTGTCAAGCACGAAGTAAGTGGCTGGTCTCTAATGGCTTGCATCGGTTCGGAATTGGTTGTAAGTTCATTTTCGACGAGCAATTGTTGAAATACGAGGACAGACGCAAGTTGGTTTTAGTAAAACGATACACCAAAAAATGAAACAGATAATTCCATATGGTAGTGACTCCGCGAATTATTGTTGATCACTAAACCTAGGAGTGTTAGATACCGAAATGACCTATATCAAAGTACTGGAGTCAGGTGTTCAAAGAAAGATTTGGAGAAAACGCTATGCTGATATTGTTGAAGACTACGAATCGATTTTTCACATAGAAGAGTTTTTAGAACTAGAAAATGCATGCAGAAATTTGGAGGGCAAGGTGAATAATCTTGAACAATTACTAGGCATGCACGGTAGCACATGTCAAAGGAAAGTTTCTGCGGCATTGGATTCAATCCAAAATAAGTTAAATAGGTTGTAGAAAAGGCCTGAACGTAGGAGGTGGGATGTCTGAGAATAGGATGTTTTTATTAGATGGTATGGCGTTGGTCTATCGAGGCCACTTTGCTTTGATGCGAAATCCACGGATCACCTCGAAGGGAATGAATACATCAACGCTCTACGTGTTTGCCAATACTTTGCTGGACATCCTGAATAACCAGGAACCAACGCATTTAGCTGCAGTTTTTGATACACCTGAGCCGACATTCCGCCATGAGAGATATCCTGAATACAAAGCACAGCGAGAAGCTATGCCGGAAGATTTGAGTATCGCTTTACCGTTTATATTCAGAATGTGTGAAGCATTTAATATCCCGGTTGTGCGGATACCAGGGTGGGAAGCAGATGATGTTATAGGCACCTTATCAAAATTGGGCGATGAGCAAGCGTTCGAATCATACATGGTCACGCCAGATAAAGATTACGGCCAACTGGTATCGGATACCTCTTTCATACTTAAACCGGGACGTCAGGGTGACAGTCCCGAGATTTTGGGTGTACAGGAAATACTCGACCAATGGGATATTGAGAGAATTGAGCAGGTAATTGATATGTTGGGATTAATGGGAGACACAAGTGATAACGTCCCAGGTGTCCCAGGCATTGGTCCGAAGACTGCTCAAAAGTTGATGGCGCGGTATGGTAGCGTAGAAAATTTGTTGGCAAACACAGAAGATTTAAAAGGCAAACAGAAAGAGAATCTGGAAAAATTTCGAGATCAGGCCATACTGTCAAAGGAATTGGTGACAATTGACCGGGATGCGCCAATAGAAATAGGATTGGAAGATTTGGTTGTGAGAGATCTTGATGATGACAAGTTGAAAGAGCTTTTTGTTGAACTGGAGTTTACCACACTCGGGAAACGTTTGTTCGGAGATGAATTTTACGCTGCGCCTCAAAGAGCCCTTAATTTTGAAGAAAAGCAGATAGCATCCAAGACGATTGCTGACGTGGATCATGATTACCAACTCATTGATACGCAGGATAAGCGAGAAAGTCTGCTCCGCGAATTAGAAAGCAGGGATTCTTTCTGTTTTGATTTGGAAACAACGGGCCTGAATGCGAAAAATTGCGAAATTATTGGATTTGCATTTTCCTGTGCACCGCACACCGGCTATTATGTTCCTATTCCGGAAAACTCGGATGAAGCCGGAGAAATCCTAGAGTCATTTCGTGGGGTTTTGGGAAATCCAAAAATTGAAAAAATAGGTCACAATCTTAAATTCGACTATCTCGTTCTACTTTGGAATGGGATAGAAGTAAAAGGGCCACTTTTTGATACAATGCTTGCAGCTGCTCTTGCTGAACCAGACTTGAGAAGATCAATGGATTATCTCTCTGAAGTGATGTTGGGGTACAGCCCGATAAAGATAACATCCTTGATTGGTGAGAAAGATGGGGCACAGAAAACATTACGGGACGTTGACCTTGCACTGGTTGCCGAATATGCATCTGAAGATGCCGATGTGACAATTCAGCTCGCGGAAGCATTAAGGCCCAGGATTACCGAGATGGGGCAAAGCAAAGTTTTTGAGGAGGTAGAATGTCCTTTAGTGCCAGTATTGGCTCATATGGAATATGAAGGGGTCAAGCTCGATGTTGAATCAATACAGAATCTATCCGTCAGCTTAAAGGAGGAGATTTCAACAACGCGTAAAGAAATTTTTGAGATGGCTGGCGAGGAGTTCAATTTGAATTCTCCAAAGCAGCTTGGTGAGCTTTTATTTGATAGATTGCAGTTGGATCCGAATGCAAGACGAACCGCTAAATCGGGACAATACCAAACCAACGAATCGATATTGCAAAGACTGGTACCAAAGCACGAAATCGTAGAGAAAATCATGAATTACAGGGTATGCACGAAGCTTAAATCTACTTACGTGGATATGTTGCCAGAATCAGTATATCAGGCAACAGGAAGGGTACACACGCATTATGAACAGGCAGTGACAGCAACAGGAAGGATGCAATCCCACGGTCCAAACCTTCAAAATATCCCGATCCGGACGGAAAGAGGCCGGGAAATCAGAAAAGCATTTGTTCCCAGGAACGAGGAATATGTTTTTCTTTCGGCAGACTATTCACAGATTGAGCTTCGAGTTGCTGCTGAATTGAGTTCTGATGACGGGATGAGACAAACTTTCGTCGATGGTGGGGACATACACACAGCAACCGCCATGAAAGTCTATGGCCTTACAGAGGAAGACGTCACTGAGGAAATGAGACGTCGTGCCAAAACGGTGAATTTTGGCATTATCTATGGAATTTCAGCCTTTGGATTGGCAGAAAGGCTGGATATACCCAGAGCACAGGCCAATGAGTTGATTGATCAGTATTTTGAGCAGTTTCCTGGGACAAAAAAATATATGGACGCGACGATCGAGTTTGCTAAAGAAAAGGGGTATGTAGAAACGGTGACTGGTCGGAGGAGGTATTTACGAGATATTAATTCTAGGAACGGGACAGTTAGGCGAGGGGCGGAACGCAATGCGATTAATTCTCGAATTCAAGGCACTGCGGCTGATATGATCAAGATCGCTATGCATAAAATACACCACGCTATTCTAAATGAGGGAATGAAGAGCCGCATGTTAATGCAGGTTCACGATGAGTTGGTGTTTGATATGCGTAAGGATGAAGCTGATGCTCTAATGCCTATTGTGGAAAAAGAAATGAAAAACGCTATCCCGATGTCTATTCCGATTGAAGTAGAAATGGGAGTTGGAAGCCATTGGCTTGAGGCTCATTGATAAATTGATGATGGGCTAGAGCAACTTTGGAGCAAAAGATGAACCGCGATTCTGAGCTGGAAGAAATAGCCTCTTCAGTTATGCGCTTAAAGGGCTTAATCTGTAATTTTTTGGTAAAATATCACGGCCATAGTGAAGTCAGCGCTGTGAAAGCGTCTGATTGGTGTACCAGTTTTTTACACAACTATGTGCATAGATTGCGGAATGGGAAATGAATCAGAGAGATGGGAATCAAATTAGACTTCAATCCATGGATGTTTTGGCCAGCAAAGTTTTTACCGCATCCGAGTTAGTCCAGGAGATTGGGGGTGCGCCTGGGGGGTCCAGCACGTTTGCATTGGCACCGTGATCCAACAAATATCCAACACGCGAAATGACCACATGTTCCTCAAGGTGTTCCGGTTTAAAAACACTCCAGTGCAAGGCACTTCCAACAGGCTGTAATCCAAGAACCATTCCATCAATATCTACCCCATTATCTAACAGCAAATCAGCGCACCTGAAATGCGAAAATTTAATTGCAAAATAAAAGGCTTGAGACAGGTCTTCTATTAATGGATGCGTTTCCTTCAGACATTTACGTAGTTGCCCAAGATCTCCAACAGCAGCGGCAGATTTTAAATCCAGAGTAGCACCATGTGTAACCAAAATCTGGAGAATTTCAGCCGTGCCAAAGCGAGCAGCCAGCGCTATTGGCTCTCTCCCGCCATTGTGTCCATCTGGGGATGCGCCAGATTGTAAGAGAGCTTTAACAACCTTTATCGATCCAAAGCTTATCGCGGCTTTAAGAGGGTGGCCTGAATCATAGTTAATATCTGCACCGGTTTCTATGAGGGCTTCAGCCATTTGGTATTCTACAGTACCTGCGGAAATCCTGCCATCAGATACGGCTCTTGACAAGCGAAAAAGAGGAATGCAGTCGTTGATAGAATTGGGAAAATGCTCGTCTAGGGAAGCAAAACCGTGTACCCATCGAGGGTTGACAGCGTGGGGATATTTCCCCAGGATATCAAAAAATGAGGTAATGTTGTTTTCTTCGATGCTTTGAATAAGATGGCGTACCTCCGGGATAAGGTGGATGTAGGCATGGAGCTTAATCCAATGTGCGAACCCACGTTTATTTGCAATTAAAACTCTTGCATCATGATCGCATAGAGAATCTGCAGTAGGATCAAGATTTACAAAACGCTTCTTGCTATGATGACCATCTATAATTGTTCTACGCTCTTCTTCTGTGCTCGCACGAGCAAACGCGGTTCTTAATTTTTCGACTTCGTCTTCAATCTGTTCGATATTTTCTATATGATCAGTTAGTTGCGCCCAGGATTCGAACCGATATTCTGTGGCTAAAACTTCTCGGACATCGTTAATCATGATAGGTCCGGGGATCGAATCGCAAAGCACCGCGTCAAATCGTGCCTGAGCCAGCGGGATTCCATCTGAAATGTCGCTGACTAACTGATGAACTTCCTCTGAAATAAATTGCTTTGTTGGCTTAGGAGGTAGGAATCGTTCGATACTCATAACACACTAATCTCCTGATATATTAACGATGCTCTGAAGTATGAATGTTGTGTAAATACATGATAGGGAGTTCCAATGAATATAAACCTCGTTGCGCCCCAATTACGTACGGTAGATTTGGAAAAAGCTATTAAATTCTATACGGATAAGCTTGGATTTGATCTTGCGTTCCAGTATGAGGACTTTTATGCGGGTATATCGTTTGGTGAATATGTTATTCACCTCAAACTCGTGGATAGCCCAGATCCTAGCATCAATTATGTACATGAGGGGAAACATCTTCATCTGCACCTTGGCGTAGAAGATATTCAATCTACCTATGACAGTCTAGAAAAGAAAGGGGTGACTATCATTGAAAATATTAGCAAAAGGCCATGGGGATTGTTAGAGTTTGTCATTGCAGATCCAGACGGGCATACGATCTATTTTGCCCAGAATCCAAAATGAAATAAACCCGAGTAAACAAAGGAAGTGATATGAGAAAAAATATCGTGGCAGTTGTTTTGGGAGGAGTGGTTTTATTTGCATGGGGATTCGTCTCCTGGGCAATATTGCCCTGGCACTCAATGGTCGCAAACAAATTTAACGATGAATCTGCAGTAAGGGAAGTGCTGAAGCAAAATGCGTCAAGTGCAGGTATTTATTTTCTACCCTTTGCCGAGGAAGATTTCAAACCTGGAGAAACATCCGCTTTTTTAAACGTAGTACCCGATGGATTTGAAGGGGACATGGGCAAGATGATGGGCATGAGTTTCTTCGGCCAACTCGTATCAACGGTTCTTATGTTGTTATTGCTTAGCAGGACAACAAGAGATGACTTTTGATCTCGAGTTAGTTTTATAACTCTTGTTGGTTTGGTTATCGGCTTTGTGAGCCATTTCCAATACTGGAATTGGTTTGAATTTTCTACGTCATATGTATTGGTTACAATAACCGACTTTACCGTAGGTTGGTTTCTTGCAGGCATGGCAATGGCAAAAGTTTTGCCTGGGAGAATGGAATGATCCAGGTTTTTCCGAGAGACATGAGGGCATACTCGCGCTAGAACTCCGTCTTCTTAGATTACAAATATATAAAAATATAGTTGAGGAAACCTTTTTCACGAGGATCTCAATTTTGTTACAGCGATTGCAAATATTGAATTATGCGCTTATTGACCACCTTGCTGTGAGCTTTAAGTCGGGTTTGAATATTGTCACGGGAGAGACTGGAGCGGGTAAATCGATTCTTATAGACGCTTTAGAGTTGGTGCTTGGTGGTCGGGCAAGTCCCGAAATGATTCGCTCTGGGGAACGGCGAATGGAGATAGTGGCCCAATTTTCTCTGCGGGCAGAGCACGCTTGTTGGACACAGGTCCCGAGAGGCGGGGACGGTGAGTTGAAGGTTAAGCGGGTCGTGACAGCATCAAGAAGGTCATACTGTTATGTTAATGATAATCGTGTTTCAGTCCAGCAGCTTAGAGAGGTTGGGAAGGAATTGGTTGATCTGCATGGGCAGCAAGGTCACCAATCGTTGCTGAAGATTGAAAAACATCTTGATTTTCTTGATAAATACGGGGGATTAGAAGAGTGTAAAAGAAAGGTGGCTGCTGGGTATGATGGATTACTCATGTTGAAAAAGCGGAGATCAGTCATTCTCGAAAATGAGAGAATGTCAACCGCAAATCGAGAATTGTTACTACACCAAATCGGCGAAATCAAAGAGGCAAATCCTATTATCGGCGAAGATGCTGAAATCGATCAGGAAATCTCTGTCTTTGAGAATTCAGAACGGCTTTCTGAAATATCTGGATTGCTTGAAGGGGTGCTCAACGAGTCAGATGATTCGGTAGTTACCTTATTGGGGCAAGCAAAAAGATTAATGGGGGAGGTTTCTGATTTTGATTCTAATCTTGCTCCGATGAGCGAACAGCTCAATGAGTTACGGTACATTGCTGAAGAATTGACACGATTTTTTGCTAACTATTCAAAGGGTATTGAGCGTAATCCTGAAAGACTCGCAGAGTTGTCCTATCGAGCAGATCTTTTATATTCCCTCAAGAAAAAATATGGAGGGGATCTATCGTCAGTTATGGATTTTTATCACGAAGCCAATAAAAATCTGGAGAAAGCCGATAAAGGGACAGAAACGGTTGGAAGTTTGGACGAGACGATATCTTTGAAAGAGAAAGAATTCATCACCGCGTGTGTTGCGCTGTCAGAAGGGCGAAAAAAGGCCGCCAAATCTTTAACCAAAGCGATCTGTTCAACTCTGAAAAAGCTCGGCATCGAAAATGCCCAGTTTGAAATAGATCTAAAAAGGCGACTTGATAAGAACGGGTTGCAATTAGAGGATGGCCAGAGATACTGGTGCGATTCAAGAGGATTGGAACGTGGCGAATTTGGGATTTCCACAAACCCTGGCGAAGATATCCGTCCTTTGGCCAAAGTAGCTTCGGGGGGAGAATTGTCGCGGATAATGCTGGCGCTCAAAACTGTTCTTACTGCGCACGACGATTCTGTCCAAGTTCTAATTTTTGATGAGATTGATTCCGGAATATCTGGTCGAATCGCCGATGTTGTTGGGAGGCAGCTTAAGCGTTTATCCAAGAATTTTCAAACAATATCCATAACCCACTTGCCACAAATTGCCAAGATGGCTGATCGGCACTTGGCCGTAAGGAAAAAAATCACAGATGGCCGGACAATTACCGATGTTAGAATGCTAAATGATAATGAGAGGGTTATAGAACTCGCATCTATGTTAGGGGGCGAGGAAATCACTGAACTGACCATGCTGCAGGCAGAGGAGATGTTAAAAAAATAACAATCGAAGAACCTGGCATTTCACATTTTTTATCGTGTTAAGATATTTGTCGAACTTGCTATATTGGAAATGGATTATTTGGTGCTTACACGTTTGAAAGAATCGTTTCTATCATCCGAGTTAATCGATGCGAGTATATGTCTTTACGTTCAGCAGAGATCCGCGATACCCACCCTGTACCTGTAAATCTAAACAGATTAATGTTGTATAAATCCTTCTTGTTCAATTCGATCAAGATTTTATAAGGGATTGTAGGGGTAGAGACGATGTTGACGGTGAAATATACATATGACCTGATGTGGGGCATTTTTTTTGGATAATCATCACCGCTGAAATTTCGTGCATGAAATCTTACCAATGAGAATGGGTTGAGTTGTTTTATTATGTGCTTATATAACATTGTGATATACAACTTCGATGATGACCGTTGTTCTTAGGCGCGTTGTTTATAGTGGTCTTTTAGGTAGTAGGTGTATTTGTTCGTGATTAGGATAGATAGGGTTTCAAGCGACCTAATCTCGCCTCGCCTCAGGTGACACAATAGTTTATCCCACAGTCCGATCGGCATGTTTTCACATGCCAGGCCGTGACGTATTTTGAAGATAATTTTCATAAAATCCCTATTGGTTTCCATTTGGGACAATTACTCCACTATCGAAACACTAGGCCATGGGTTGCTTTGGGTCAACTGTGTATTTTCTGGAGAATAGCGTGGATCTAGGTTACATACTTGATATATACCATATCTCTAAGAAGGTTTTTCTCACGGGAAAGCTAGTTTCCGGCGAGACATTTCAATGTGTTTGCTGCTTTCCAAAAGGGAGATTCTTTATTAGAGAGAGCGATCAGGAAGCGGTACGCAATATTGGAGGATTTGAAATGACTCCTACGGACCTGAGGACATTGGATAAAGAATCAGTGATAGGCACAATACCAATAAATGAGGGGATCACGTGGGAAGAAGTATCCCAAAAAGGCGTTGCAACGTATGAGGCAGATTTTATCGCAGGGATGAAGTTTCAAATACATCATGGATTCAAAAGGAATGTTTGTATTTCTGGAAAATGGGAAGAGGGGAAGCATTTTGACAGGGTCTATTCAGAACCCAAAATTGGCTCTTCGGATAAAAAGTGGGCTCCAGTCTTGGATGTATTATCGCTGGATATTATGACGTCACCTGAAAATATTATCCTGGCAGTGTCATTGTGCTTTTTTAAACACAATGACAACCGAGAGGTGAAGGAACTGATTCTCACACAGAACGATGGAGATGATTGGGAGAATGTATATTTCTGCGGGAATGAAGGAAGTCTTTTAGAAAAGTTTCTGGCAGTAGTTGCATCCAATGATCCAGACATTATTGTTGGGCGTGATATAATAGAATCTGGGTTAAGAAAAATACTTGAAAGGTGTAGAGTAAATAAGATGGAATTTTGCTTGGGCCGCACGAATAAACGGTCGTGGGTGAGTGATGTAGATAGACGAGGAAGGAGTGTAGCAATTGTTCATGGTCGGCAGGTTTTAGATATCAGCCGGTTCATGAGGAGAAGGTCTACCCCCTATCCGGAATTTAGAACCGATGCTAAGGATTCGCTTGTTTTGGAAAAAAAGGACTGTGCGAATTCGATCACGCGACAAAAGAGCAGGGATAATCTTAGAGAAAAGTGCTTAGAGAATGTGAGGCTGATTCAGAATATTGTTATAAGTGAAAACATCCTTGACCATGCTCTCAAACGTAGCATTGTAACAGGGCTGTCTTTAAGCAGGTCTGAAGGTAATGTCGCCGCATTC
>Ga0315338_1001173_pt1 | contig 36975 bp, 31 predicted proteins | sample ASW8metaG_FD_204518 | JGI IMG/M metagenome (GOLD analysis project Ga0315338, IMG submission 204518) | Ammonia-oxidizing marine archaeal communities from Monterey Bay, California, United States - ASW #8 | ecosystem: Environmental > Aquatic > Marine > Coastal | place: USA: California | collected... | reverse complement strand
GTGACTAGCTAACAGGGCCGTCGGGCAAGTGTGGCCCGCGCTTGCGCACGCGATCCGCCTGCGTCGAAATCAGTACGCGCGGGCCGATGCAGGTTTCAAATAATGCCCGCGAGAGGGACGTTTCACTAGGTACTGGTGCGATATTCTGTCCGATGGTGGGCGAATAGCGTTCTTCGTGGAGAAAATGACGGTCCAAATTTCCTATTCCCAAGAAGATTGGAATCGCCCCCATGCTGTCCAAATAAGTTGTCATGCGAGCGCGACGGAAGCGGGGGCAGGGAAGAGGCTACTCCAGATACTCTGCCAGTGCCTGTGCGAAGAGTTCGTGTCCGGCACTATTAAAATGCATATCGTAGCGCAAATACAGGCTTTGCTTTCCAGCGCGGGCCTCCCGGAATCGGTCAAAGGGGTTTACCAGTTCAATCTGGTTAGCGTTGGCGAACTCAGCAAATATTCGGTAGGGCTTTCCGAGATCGAAATCGTTGGCGTCAAATTCGGAGTAAGCGATAGCATGCTCGAATGTTTTGGGTTCAATTGACTGTACTGAAGGAATCATAGCAATGACCAGTCGGGAGGATGCATCCCGAGTTACTTTCTTCAGTTCAAGAATTTCCGCCTTCGTGATGGCCCAGGAGTCATCCAGCTGCGACGGATACTGGTTCAGAGCTGGCATCAGGTTTATATCGAGGTCCTCAAATCCTGCAAGGGAGCCCTTTATTCCTAGAGCAACGAGCCACCTTACCAGCACCTTGTTTGTATTAACGCCATTGATCACCACGCGGTATAGACTGGACCGTTGATACAGGGCCTGTTTGGCATCCAGCAGAAAAGAAGCTGGTGCCCGGCTCTTTCCCGCTGGATGCGTATGTCCGTCCGCAGCTTTCGCGACGCGTTGCGGCCGGAAAATGTCATTCAGACAGAAAGCAAGGACAACGATATCAGGCTGATAAGACAGTCCCTCGCGCTTCAGGTAGTCGATCTCTTGTCTCAGCCCGTAACCAGTAACTCCCAAGTTGATGACGTCCGTATCCGCCAGGATGGATTCCACTCTTTCCGTGAAAATTTCCTGGTTTTCTACGCCCCAGCCCCAAGCAAACGAATCGCCAAGAACGACAATGCGTCGTTGGCCTTCTGGCGCTGTCATTTCGCTGTATTCCCTGTCGCGCAATCCCCGGGAGTTGGTGCTGAAGGCATAGGTGAAACTTCCGGCCTGTGCATGTGTCCCGTGGACGTTCTTCCTGGGTCGCCACCCCAACTGCCGGTCCGTCTCGTAGTACTCGGAAGCACTAAGATCGAAAAAGTCCATCGTTGCGAGCCTAGGGTTATAAAAAACCCTGACGAGTATCTCTGCGAAAAGAATTGTCACCAGTATGCTGCTGGCAACCAACACGAGGTTCAGCAGCAAGTTCCGTAAGCGACGCCGGTAATCTCCACTCACGGCGAGAGAGTCCAGGTTTGACGTCCCGAAGTCTGGTCAGGTGGCATTGCAATGAATCGAAAAACAAACATATGAAAGAAAGCTACTCCTTCTCGCCGGCCATGCACAAGCTGGAGCCTGCAGAGCAGTTCGGCGTTCCCGAAACGTTGGGCGAACGCGCCCGCGGGACTCCTGATCGAGATGCTGGCCCAGAAACGTTAACATGCCATATTGCAGGATCGCCGCGTGAATCTCAGGCCAAGTGTCATCCGTGAGGCAGGTAAACTCCAAATACGTCAGTCTCTTCTGATCCCCATAAATGACAATACAACTATAATCGTACAATGCCTGACATCAGCGCGTATAGAACAGATTTAGTTCTGGTCTATGGGAGTGTTCTTGTTCATCCTAAACTGAGTAGTTGAATCGCATTTCCTTCAGTCCATCGCTGTAAGAAATGCTCCGGATTCATGCCGTCCGGCGATCAATGACCTTGAGCGTGTTGTACTCTTTGAGCCATTGATGTAGCTACACACGTGATTTGGGTAGTTCGCCCGATTCACCCACTGGGTCGTCCTGCCCAAAACCTTGGTTTTGCGCCGCATTCGGGTCTCAGCCGCTTTCGAGGCGGTGGCGCCCAATGCCTAGTGTAGCGCTTCATTGTTCACGGCACTTATGTTTGATGATCAAATGTGCGCCCCTACGAAAATAGCTGGCATTGTGACCTCAGGCGAGGCGCAAACCGCAGCGAGGTGCGCCCGCGTACGAGGGAGCAGGGGCTCCGCGCGCGGGGATGCGACCCAGTAGAGGGATGCCTTCGCACAGGGACAAACGCGGGCTTGTGCGCGCCTACACGCGGTCACATCCCCAAAGGGGAACCTGTTCCGCACTCCGGTGTGCGCACCTCGCGAGGATTGTAACGAAGTATGAGTTCGATTCTCGCCATTTTTTGTGCCGTTTATAGGGAAGCACTACACCAAGTATTACTCTAACGCAGTAGAACGATTGGCCCGATCACGATGTCGCGTGGTTGTTTGATATTGACTGCGAACACGAGCAACGACTGAACACGTTCGAGGTCGAACCGTCGACTATGCGGTGCTGTGGCCACATCCGATAGTGGAATTTCGATGCGGTTTACTCCGGGTACCAATGGAAACGACCGATTGTAGCGATCCCCCATGCCGAGCCCGTGATCGTGCTCGGCATCGTCTATTCGCACCGTCAGTTCGATCGGTGCAGGCTCGGGATTGATGATCAGCAATCGCAATGCCCGCATGCCACGCCAGTCGCCCGGGAAATAACGCAGCCAGAATCCCGGATACCTGCCGGGCGGCAACCGCAGTCGCACTGCCGAAAAGGAATCATCCCCGTTGTCCGGTAGTGTGACGATGCGTGGATTCCTTGCATTTCCGAAATCAAAGCGGGATAGCTCTCTCCGGCTTTCGAAGTTGGCCAGGACCGGGAACTGCTTGCGCGCGCACGCTTCATCGTCCAGCGCTGCGAATACCGGATAGGCAAAGACGACTAAGGTCAATACTGCCATGCTTGCGAGTGCTGCGCGCGGGCGGACGGAGAGTACGGGATCAAGCGCGGTTAGTATCAACGCTACGGAGACTGCACCACCAGCATTCCGCGCAACATCCCATAGATCTCCATGAAGCCCGATCACTGCTTGCGCCAATTCAACGGTCGCACCGAATACCAGCGCTGCCCCCGCAGCAAGGCAGGTCGCCCTCACGCGGCCACGGAATGTTGAACGCGGCGGGGTAGACAACGCAAATGCGAACAAAAGTGTCACCAGACCGAATGCCACGACATGACCAAAATCGTGGATGGCGATCGCAGATCGAAGATTGGTATTTGGGCCGGGAGCTATGAAGACGACGGTGGCGATGACCGCGCACGCCGCGAGAGTGGCCCAGCGCCACATAACTACTGATCTGATCATTTCCGAAGAACGTGCCCGCACATCATGGTTAGGGACCTTCAATTGGGAACCACATCGCGTTCCTGTGAATCCAGCAAATTCTTTCTATTTATTGAAACTCCGCTAATCGTAGCCGCCTACGCTGATAGCACGAAGTGTCAGCGCGATTCGCGCCGGTGTCCGCATGCGCGTTTCAGTAAAGGGCGCTAAGGGCAAAGGCAGGTTCAGCATACTGCCGCGCGATGTCTATTTGCCCAGTGGCATGCGCTGGCGTCTGCTTACAGAGCGCGACGATGATATAGCGGCGCTAAACGATGCGGACGCTGTTTCGATTTCTCTGGTCTTGAAATTCGTGCCTTGATGGATCAGGTTGCCAATAAGTGATGGAGCACTGCCATTTGCGCTACCATTCGATTGCGAGCTTCTCTTATCACCACACTTCTGGACCCGTCGAGGATGCGGTCCGCGACTTCGACGCCGCGGCGTACTGGCAGGCAGTGCATGAACTTGCAATCGTCCCGCGCGGTTTCGAACCACGGTTCATCAACGCACCAGTTCATGAAACCCTCCCTGAGAGCATGATCTCCGGGGCGGCTTTCGTATTGGCTAACGGATGACCACGATTTGGCGTAGACGACGTGAGCGCCCTCCATGGCTTCACGGCGGTCTTCTGTTTCCGTGATGCTGCCGCCGGCGGCCGCGGCCGCTTGTCGAGCCTTGTCCATGATGTTTTCGGGTAACTCGAAACCGGGCGGACGCAGGATGACGACGTCCATGCCGCGCATGCTGGCCATCTGAAGAGTTGAGGCCGGTATCGCAAATGGCAGCGGTCGCGGATGATAGACCCATGACAACACGAGACGTCCGGTTTTGCCGGGTACGCCGAGATCATCGAGCGTCTTCCAGTCGGCAAGACTCTGGCAAGGATGACTGACAGCTGATTCCATGTTAATCAGGGGCACGTCAACCAGCGCAGCGAGTTCGCGATATGCACGATCAGCGAGGTCTTCCTCGAGACTGCGGCGCTCCGCAAAAACGCGAATCCCCATGGCGTTGCCGTAGGATGCGATTACCGGCACCGCTTCGCGGATATGCTCGGCAGCCGATCCATCCATGACGATACCGGAACGGGATTCGAGACCGTGAATCGACATCTCTGGAGAGACCACAAACGAGTTGCCCCCCAGCCGTGCCATCGCCGATTGAAAAGACGTCAGCGTTCTGAGGGAAGGGCTCAGGAACAGCAGTGAAAGGACTTTGCCTTCAAGGGCGCGAGGCTCTGGGTCACGCTCAAGTTTGCTAGCGAGCCTGAGAAGTGCCTCGATTTCATCGGTTGGGTGGTCGGCAAGGTCGTGAAAATTATTCATGTTGGCGATTCTTTCTCTTGAATGCTGTCTGGGTCCAAATCGGCCGCCGACGAGAGCAGTAAGTTCTTGCCAGACCAATTGTGAATGAAATTTCGACTTGTCATCAGCTGGTGGGCTGCGGGCCTAGCCTGCATGTTGCAACATCCAAGCCATAGGGGACTTTCTGGCAATTGAGTCGGTTTCTGTGAAACTTGCCGTGCGTGGGGCGCCACCGGTGAGTGTGGACGTTGCGCGTTTGGTGGAGCTGACCACGCAGACCAAGCCCGAAGCGGCCACGCACTGGAGCACGCGCACGATGGGCGCGCAGTTGGGCATCAGCGCAGCGAGCGTGTCGCGTCACTGGCGTGCTAATGGCCTGAAGCCGCACCTGGTACGCAGCTTCAAGATCTCGCGCGATCCGAAGTTCGTCGAGAAGCTCGAAGACATCATGGGCCTGTATGTGTCGCCGCCCGAACACGCGTTGGTGCTGTGCTGCGACGAGAAGTGTCAGATGCAAGCACTCGATCGCACCCAACCCGGGCTGGCACTGAAGAAGGGGCGCGCGGCGACCATGACGCATGACTACAAGCGCAACGGCACGACTACACTGTTCGCTGCACTGAACGTACTCGACGGGCAGGTCATCGCGCAGTGCCAGGCGCGCCATCGCCATACCGAGTGGCTGAAGTTCCTCAGGCAAATCGACCGTGAGACGCCCAAATACAAGACGCTGCACCTGATCTGCGACAACTACGCCACGCACAAGCACCCCGTGGTGCAGAAGTGGCTGGACAAGCACCGGCGATTCAACATGCACTTCACGCCCACTTCGGCGTCGTGGCTGAACATGGTCGAGCGCTTCTTCCGCGACATCACTGACCAGCGACTGCGCTGCGGTGTGTTTACCAGCGTGCAAGACCTGGTCGAAGCGACCGATCATTACATCGCTCGGCACAACACAAACCCAAAGCCATTCATCTGGACCAAGAACGCTCGTGACATCTTGCAAAAAGTCATTCGCGCCAATCGACGCTTAAGTTCCAAACAGAATGCAACACTACACTAGTTCTTCTCCACTTGTGTAGGTGGGAGGCGTTCAACTGACCTCTACACTGTCGGCACGTTCCCGGTGCCGGCAACTTAGTTTGGGAAGTTCCAAATCGATACTTCTGCATCGATTTTCGGGTGCGATACGAGTTGCGCATTCAAACTTCGATGGCCGATCTATGGTTGGGGTCGCGGTCGCAATCCTTCAATAAGGCAACCGAAGGCCGCCTGGACGGCAATTTCATTTGCGTATGCGTTCGGATGCCCATCCAAACTGTTTACACGGAGAACCTCAGCCGAATGCCCATGAAAAGCGTTCTCAAGGCCACAGATCGGTAGCCCAAAATCCGCAGCCCGCTTAGTGAACCGACTATATAAGGCACGCTCTGATCGTTCGATCTGAAAACTATATGGCACGATGCGCACCACCGCCCCATTCTCATTCGCCAACGAAACAAAGCGCCGAAGATCGTTAAAGTGTGTCTGCAACAGTTTGTTGTCGTTATAGAGGGAGTGACGGGTGTCATTTGCTCCAGCAAGCCATATTTTACGCAACCTCACATATAGTTCCTGGAACAGGTATGAATTCAGAAAGAGCGTTCGTCCTACACTGGTATTGGCGCTTGCTACTGCATCCCTTGGAGTCACCGAGGCCAAATAATCTATGTCGTTGAACACATAAACTAGAACGACAAGCTCAGGTTGGAAATCGAGCATGCGATGCAGGAATTCAATGTGTCGAAGTGTGTGCGTGTCGCCACGGCCTGCATTGATGACTTCCCAGCGCCAAGCAGTATTGTTATTTAACCGTTCCTCTAGTTGCTCGCCGAATCTATCCTTTGGGTCGCGTACACCCGTACCGAAGGTAAACGAATCGCCGACCATGAGAACCCGCCTTATCCCGTCGCCCGCCTTGGTCTTTCTCTCTTTGTCTCGAAATCCCCAGGAATTGAGCTGAACATACTTGCGTTCCCACAGCACGCTCGAATACGTTGGAAATCCTTGGGTCTCCGAATACAGAATAGCGTTCGCACGGGCAAATCCTTCGCCGACAACTATCAAGAAGGTTAAAGTGGCAATTAGGAGCCCTGCTCCTTGCCAACGCGGCGACAATCTTGGACCGATTGCTAGCCCTAATGCCAAGGCGAAAGTCGCAATAGCGAACCAATCTAGAAGGGCAGCACTAGGGACGGTCGACCCAAAAATATTCAGGTCCACAACTCGGCCCGCGTCAGCGGAAGAGTGCAGGGCGCTCAACATATAAGCCGTACCCCAACACAATGCGGAAACGCCAAGAAGCGTCTTATAATTGGGCCGCCTTACATGGTCTTGAATGGCTGCTGCGCGATTGAATTTTCGCCATGTAAATATAATGAATCCGAGCCAAACTGCTACAGCCACAACCAGTATGGAGAAGTAGGAGTAGGACCAACGCGCGAATACAGGGCGGCTTGCCCATGACACATAGAGAGGCAAACTCCACACAAACATTGTCAGGCCCAGGATCACTAGACCCCATTCGCGGAGGTACTTAGACAAACTACATCTTCCCAAAATAGTACATTTTCACCCAATGGAGCAGTGCAATAAGTTATCAGCTCTTGTCTTCGTGTGGTACACAACAACCTTTCAGGGTATTCCTGGATATTCACGCAGTTAATCTACGATGGTGGAAATGTCCAAGAGTAATAACTGAATCTGGAGTTTGAACGAGTTGAACAGAGGCGGCGTATCTGGTTGATTTGTAGTTGCGACGCAGACAAACTACCTAAGGAGCTACGCCCCCATTAACAGAATACTGCGGTTGAACTGGGAGGTCGAGACACGATTGCAGATTTACTGACGGAGATGCTCAGGACATGGGCTTAGCAGTTTGTCAAGAAAGCGGTGCAGTAGGTTGAGTGACAAGAGTTGCTCGAGCAACATTGTGAACGTCGAACGAACGATGGCAGGGCGGACGCTGTGCGCAGTGGTTGCCTGCCCGAACGCGACGCGCAGACGGGGGTGGGTCCGGTCACCATTCGCATCGCCAATGCGATCCGGCAGGCTGAGTCCAAGGCAGACGCGGAGAAGGCTTTCGGGCTGTTACTCAAGACCTATGAACCCAACGTATCCAAAGGCGAGCCTGTGCCGACAGGAAGACTGTGAGGAGTTGACGGCGTTCTACGATTTTCCGGCACAACACCGGCAGAGCATTCATACCAGCAATCCGATTGAGTCGACGTTTGGGACTATCCGTCACCGGACCAAGCGATCGAAAGGCTGCCTGATCGGTGGCGGCATGCTGCATATGGTGTTCGAACTGGGACAGTGGCTCAGAAAAAGTGGGGACGACCACGCGGTTCGATTATCTGGCGAAGGTGGTAACCGGAATCAGATTCAAAGACGGAATCGACGCGACAGAATTCGATCAGATCGCCGCTTGAATCAATCAGGCAAACACCACTTCTGAAAACTACTCGCTATATGATTGGTGGATCTAGAGATTGTCAGCAGCCCACTGCTGCCAGCGCCAGGTGTCGGCGCACATGGCGTCAATGTCCAGTTGGGCCTGCCAGCCTAGCGTTTCTCGGGCAAGGGCGGGGTCAGCATAGCACTGTGCAATATCTCCTGGCCGGCGACCAACGATGCGGTACGGCACGGCCTTGCCGCTGGCTGCGGAAAATGCCTTCATCATCTCCAGTACACTGTACCCGCGGCCGGTACCGAGATTCGCTGTCAATACACCCGAGCGTTCGCGCAAGGCATCGAGCGCCGCGAGATGGCCGCGCGCAAGATCCAACACATGAATATAGTCGCGCACTCCGGTTCCATCGGGTGTCGGGTAGTCATTCCCGTATACCGACAATTGTTTCAGCGAACCTGCCGCGACCTGAGCCACGTAGGGAATCAGGTTATTTGGTATACCGGTCGGATCCTCGCCGATCATGCCGGAAACGTGGGCTCCTACCGGATTGAAATAGCGCAGCAGACCGACACTCCATGCAACATCAGCTTCTGCCACGTCACGCAAGATGTCCTCGATCATCAGTTTCGTGCGCCCGTAGGGATTAGTTGCCGACAATGGAGAATCTTCGCGAATCGGCACGGATGCAGGGTCTCCGTAAACTGTGGCGGACGATGAAAAAACGATCGATTTTACGTTTGCCTCCCCCATACATTCGAAAAGTACAATGCTGCCTGAGACATTATTGTCGAAATACGCCAGGGGTTTTGTTACGGACTCGCCTACTGCTTTCAAACCCGCGAAATGGATTACTGCATCGAAACAATGTGTGGAAAATATCGGCCGCAACGCAGCGTGATCGCGTATATTGATTTGCGCAAAATCCGGACGCTTGCCAGCAATGCGCTCGATGCGATCCAGCACCGACGCCTTGCTGTTGCAAAGGTTGTCGATAATGAATACATCGTGGCCTGCTGACATCAGCTCTACTACCGTGTGCGAACCGATATAGCCGGTGCCGCCAGTTACCAGAATTTTCATTTAAGCCTGGACCACGTTTCCGGCCGCTTCCCGGTATACGCCCCTCGTGTCAACGATGAGTTGCGCGCGCTCGCGAATCATCTCGTAGTCGAAAGCGTCATGATTCGTGGCAATCAAAACAAGGTCATATCGGGGTATGTTTTCCGCGCTGGCCGGAACGCTCGTCAGTTCGAACTTGTACTTGCGCATCGTTGGGAAAACCGGGACATGCGGGTCGGAATAGTCGACTTGCGCACCTTTTGAGGCGAGGAGCGCCATCAGTTCGACAGAAGGAGATTCGCGCATGTCGTCAACGTTCTTCTTGTACGCGATTCCCAACACCAGAATGCGACTTCCGTTGACCGATTTTTGCCGCTCATTCAACGCGTCGACCACTTTTCCAACCACCCAGTCAGGCATCGCACTATTGATCTCTCCCGCCAGCTCGACAAAGCGCGTATGCACGCCATACTGCCGCGCTTTCCACGTCAGGTAAAAAGGATCGATAGGAATGCAATGACCGCCGAGTCCCGGCCCTGGATAGTACGGGACGAAACCAAATGGCTTTGTGCCGGCGGCGCGGATGACCTCGTGAATATCGATATCCATACGATCCGCAATGATCTTCATCTCATTGACCAACCCGATGTTGACGGCGCGATGTATGTTTTCCAGCAATTTGGTTAACTCGGCAGCGCGCGTCGAACTTACAGGCACGACCTTATCGACAGCTTGAGCGTAAAGCTCCACCCCTACGTCAAGACACGCTGGCGTGCTACCACCGCAGACTTTCGGAATACTGCGCGTGGTGAAATTCACGTTGCCCGGATCCTCGCGCTCGGGCGAAAAGCACAAGAATATGTCTTCGCCAACCTTGAAGCCATGCTTCTCAATGCGCGGCTTCAGCTCTTCCTCTGTTGTGCCCGGGTAAGTGGTGCTCTCCAGAGATATGAGTTGTCCCGCACGCAGGTGGGGCAGTATGCTTTCTATCGTGTCAATCACGAACGATAGATCGGGCTCCCGGAACTGGGTGAGTGGTGTCGGTACACATACGATCAGGGCGTCAGCATCAGCAGCGCGTGAAACATCGGTCGTGGCCTCCAGCCCTCTGGATTGTGCCGAATTGACTGCGGAATCGGGTATATGCCGGAAATAGCTCCGACCAGAGTTGATTGCAGCCGCCTTCGATTCATCTACGTCGATTCCGATCACCGGAAATCCAGTCTCCGAAAACCTTAGCGCAAGGGGAAGCCCAACGTAACCAAGGCCAATAATTCCGATGGTCGCGGACTGCTCACGAATCCGATCGATCAGTGACTGTGCAAGCGTACTTTTTGATCCCATTTGTTATTCTCCGTTCTTGATATCATTCAAGCACAATGCAGGCCGTTGCCTTGCCGCTGCTAAGGTGACCGAGACTGAGGATGATCACATCGCGGCCCGCCGCCATTGACACCGCTGACACTTGCGAACTAATTTTGCCGGTGCGATCTGTAATGCATATCGCCTGATTTGTTGGAATAGCAATCGACACAGGAAGAACAGGACTCAGAGAATTAGAGTTCAATTGGACATCTCCAGTATTCCGGACGCAGTGCATAGCGCTGCGTGTTCGGGATTGCAGAATGGGCTGCGTGTTCATGTGCTCTAACGGTCGATTATCGAAAAAATGCATATGTCGGATGCAGAGGTATGCAAATTGCTCGCCAGACGAATAGACGCCCCGTGGAGGCGACGGCCATCAATGAATAGTCTATTCCGTTCCGGAGTGCAGGCGCTCCTTCATATCTCACCGGCGAGCAATATACGGCAATTTGTCAATCAGTTGCAGCGTTTGTGCAGCCAGATAGTGTCGCTTGCGAATGGAGATAGATCAGGCGGGACGAAGAGAATTGGAACATGCGAGATGACGAGCACCAGAACAGGCGAGATGACGAGATAATGTCAATTTGCAAGAGCACAGCGAACGCCCTGACGATCGATGTGGAAGATTATTTTCATGTTGCTGCGTTCGCGTCCAGTATTAGTCCCGCCAGTTGGGCCTCACGTGAATCGCGCGTTGTTGGCAACACTGAGAAATTGCTTGCCATTTTCGAGAAATTTGATGTCCGAGCAACTTTCTTCGTGTTGGGGTGGGTGGCCGAGCGGTATCCGCACCTGGTCCGAAATATCGCCGCGAGTGGCCACGAAGTTGCCTGCCACGGATACTCACATCGCCTCGTGTATGAGCAGTCACCTGAAGAGTTTTACGACGAGACGAGCCGTGCGAAGAGTTTGCTCGAGAATATTATCGGATCCGCCGTTCTCGGCTATCGCGCTGCAAGCTATTCCATTGTGCGCAGATCCCTCTGGGCCCTGGACATTCTCCTCGAGTTGGGTTTTACGTACGATTCGAGCGTTTTTCCTATCCGCCATGATCGATACGGAATTCCAGACGCTGAACGAGCGCCGCACTACTTGCCGACACCCGCGGGTAAGGTAATCGCCGAATGGCCGCTGTCCACGGCGCGGATTTTCGGCGTCAAGATCCCCGTGTCGGGAGGTGGCTATTTCCGGCTCCTTCCGTACTGGTTGACCCGCTGGGGATTGAATTCCATCAACCGTCAAGAATCACGCCCTTTCATTTTCTATCTGCACCCGTGGGAGATTGATTCTGGGCAGCCGCTCGTTCGAGCGAGTCGGTTTTCTCGCTTCCGTCACTACAACAATCTCGACAAGTGCGAGGAAAGGTTGCAGGTCCTCCTCCGCGAGTTCCGATTCGGTACTGCTAGAGACGGTCTCGCGCAACTCGGCTTGATTTCCGACAACTAGTGTAGTGCTTCATTGTTCACGGCACTTACGTTGTTTGATCGAACGCGTGTTCGCATGCGTTGAATGATCAAACCTGCACCCAAACGATAATGGCTGGCGTTGTGGCATCCGACGAGGCGCAAACCGCAGCGAGGTGCGCCCGCGTACGACGGAGCAGGGGCCCTGCGCACGGGGAGGCGACCCGGAAGCGGGATGCCTTCGCACAGGGACAAACGCGGGATTTTTGCGCACGCCTACGCGGTCGCATCCCTAAAGGGGCGCCTGTTCCGCGCTCCGGTGCGTACACCCCGCGAGCATTTGTAACGAAGTATGGGGTCAATTCTCGTCATCTTTTGTGCGGTTTATAGTGACGCACTACACTAGGTATCATCGCAGATGACGACGACACTGCTATGTCCTATGCCTACCCGACAAACGTCGATTACGTTGGTTGAGTACAAGCCGAGTGCAATTCGTGAACAATATCGTTCTATGGGTTTGGGAAATTTTCATGTCCTGCGTTCGCTAAACCGAAGTAAGATGGTGCTGGCGACTCTCCTGCAACGATGCAAATATGAATCACTTCCGCATGAATGAGTTGCTATCAAATGCCTGAGCCAACATTATTCCACCGTGACGAAGCGTCCTTGGGAGTCACATAGCTAACGAGATGACACTGAACAGCAATAGCTACGAGTGTTTGTAATTCTTGGTCGCCTTTATGTTGACGTCACAATTAGCGTTTCGAACACGCTGGACGTTGACGTCGTAGATTGCTTTTGCGGGCCGACACTGGCGACAAATATCTATCGGGATATGTGCCACTCGGCTTGCCTATCGAGAACTGAGTTTTTGAAGAGATACGGAATCGGATGCCGCTGAAGCAAATGGTCCTCGGTGCTTTGGCATGGTCGATGGGTGCGAAATTTTCCGCGCAGCTCATAAATTGGGCGATATCGCTATACGTAATTCGCCTGTTGGTGCCGGAGGATTACGGACTCATTGCACTCGCGAGTGTCTTCGTGACAATTCTACTCGCGATTAGCGAGCTCGGCTTGGGCAGCGCCCTCGTTCGACGTGAGCATGTTGATCTCGACGTCCAGAGAAAAACGTTTGGCTTTGTGCTCGTTGTCGCGGTTTCAGCTTGCGGTGCGTTGGTCGCGTTCGCGCCGTCAATCGCGTCGATTTTCGACACCGCGGAGCTTGCACCCGTTCTTCGTGTTATGAGCGCTAATTTGATTCTCATTGCACTCACCGTCGTGCCGCGCGCGATACTTCTGCGCGAGATGAGATTCAAGGAGCAATCGATCGTCGACTTGAGCAGCGCTCTGATCGGCGGCTTCGTGACACTTGTATTGGCGTTGCGCGGCTATGGCGTGTGGTCTTTGGTGTTGGGCAATCTTGCGATGAGTATCGTTCTCGCAGGCGGATTGGTTTACGCCGCACGTTTTTTTCATTTTCCACGTTTTGATTTTCGCGGTACTAGCGACGTACTCTCATTCGGTTCCTGGATGACAGGTGCTAACCTGATGTGGTTGTTTTGGGCCCAGATCGACGTGTTCATCGTTGGCAAATTGCTTGGTCAGCAACTTCTCGGACTTTACTATATCGGTAAACATATCGCGCAATTGCCCCTAGACAAAATTCAAGGGATCTTGAATCAGGTCGCCTTTCCCGCGTATGCAAAGGCGAGTCGCAGCGATGATGATCCCACATACTATTTGGAGAAGCAGCTTCGCCTCACTTCGCTGGTTGCATTTCCAGTATTTTTGGGAATGTCAGCTGTTTCATCTGAGATTGTTTCCCTTGTGTTAGGAGAAACATGGCTTGGCGCTATTATTGCGCTGGAGATTCTCTGTTTGGGTCTTCCACTACGAACACTCGAGGCGGCATTCCATCCTTTCCTGATGGCACTTGGACACGTGAGAATGATGTTCATGACAATGGTGGCGGCCGTTCTAGTGATGTCGATAGCGCTCGTTCTCGGCGGGCAATGGGGATTGCTCGGTGTCAGCGCCGGCTGGAGTGTTGGCACTGGCATGATCTTCCTTATCGTGCTCGCAGCGACAGCGTCTGTGACCAACGTGAGCGTTCGGCGTGTGCTTAAGCTGACGGCGCGCACCGCAACGCCGGGCCTGCTGATGTATGCGGTCGTATCATTTAGTCAAACTGGATTTAAAAGTGACTCTCTGCTGCTGACGTTGGTCTATAGCATCAGTATTGGTGTCGTAGTCTACTGTGCTCTGGCCTTGCTGATTTGTCCCCAAGAGATAAGAGAGGTTAGAGATTTGTTCCGTCGTGGACAAGTAGAAACCAGTTCGATTTACGCCGACGATTGACTGGAATTGTAATCGTCTTGATCCCCTCACAATTCTTTGTCAAATGTCCTGGACCCGACAATCTATTGTCCGCGTTTGATAAACTGCAGCATTGCTACCTTTCGAAAGAGTCGGCAATAGGAAAAAGATCCTCGGAATTATGCGAATAACACCACGAAGTCATTCTCGCGACGACTTGCACAACGTTCAAACTAGATTGTCCTGCGCGACGAGAGCGTTGCTTCACAAGACGGACACATCTAATTGCTTTTTGGTTATCGTTATTTTCGCCATCGGCAGATTACATGCAATCCAGAAAACATTTGTAGTTCATCTCATTACAAAAGGATAATCGGAGACGATGTGTGGATTTGCAGCAATGTTTGCATTGCGTGGAGGGCGGGCGGACCCAACAGTGGTCGAGCGCATGACGGAAGCAATTTCCCACCGCGGGCCCGACGATTCGGGTAGCTATTTCGAAGGCCCCGTCGGATTTGGTTTCCGGCGCCTGTCCATACTGGATCTCACTGTCGCCGGCCATCAGCCGATGTCCACACTGGATGGGGCATGCACTCTCGTATTCAATGGCGAGATATACAACTACCAGGAGCTGCGCCGACAACTGGAGGGCCTGGGGCACGTATTCCGGTCCACGGGCGATACCGAAGTGCTACTAAATGCTTACCTGCAATGGGGTGCAGATTGCCTTTTACGGCTGAACGGCATGTGGGCGTTCCTCGTTCACGACCGGCGCAGCGGTAAATTGTTCGGCGCACGTGATCGTTTTGGCATTAAGCCGCTGTTTAGATACCGGGCTGCGGACTCCTGGTTGTACGGTTCCGAGATCAAGGCCATACGCGCCTCCGGGCGGTGTGACGCCGACACTAACTGGTCGGTGGCCGCTGATTACCTGATGAATGGCAGGTCGGATACCAGCGCACAGACTTTCTACACAGGGATCGAGCAGATCCCTCCGGCCACGGCGTTTGAGGTGGATAGCGAGGGAGCGTGCCGGGAATGGTGCTACTGGCGTCTCGAAGACACCCCCATAGTGGACTCGCGGGATCCTGCCGCAGCGTTTGCTGAGTTGTTCGAGGACGCGATGCACTTGCACATGCGCAGTGACGTGCCTGTCGGCGTGCATCTTTCGGGCGGCATGGATTCAACCTCGATCATCTGCTCGACTGCGCGCTGGCGCTCGCAGCGGAAAGCGCCGGGCCATTTAATGGCCTTTTGCTACCAAGCGAAGGAATTCGACGAGAGCGCTATGATCGCAGATACCGTGCGGCAGACAGCGGCGGCGATGTTCGATCTCCACGCTCCGCCGCAGGCGGTCTGGGACGATGTTTTCGGCATGTCGCGGTACCAGGATGAGCCGGTGCACTCCATGACGGCGATTGTCGGTTACCAGTTGATGCGCCTTACCGCCGGACAAGGCTTGAAAGTCGTCCTCAACGGGCAGGGGGCAGATGAGACGCTGGCGGGTTATCCCAGCTATTTCCGGGCCTACTGGAATACATTGCTAAGCAAGGGCCGCATCGGCGAGACGTGGCACGAGATCGGCAGCTACGTGGCCGTGCATGGAGGGCGACAGTGCGGCTTCTTCCTTCGGCAGCTTCGGCATCTTTTGCAATGCAAATTGAACGATATCGGTGGTTATCGCCGGTTGGCATCGTGGAGTTATCGCCGTGCCGCGGGCAGAGATGACTGGTTTTCTACTCCGCTATCCGCATGCGTTCCCGGTCGGCGATCAGGCGGCGGGTATAGATTCGACCTCAACGAATCGCTGTCTCAGTCCATACGCAGTGATCCTTTGCCGCTGTACCTGCGTGTTGAGGATCGCAACTCGATGGCGCATTCCGTAGAAGCGCGTGTGCCTTTCCTTGACTATCGCTTGGTATCGTTTGCATACGGCCTCCCTGCAAACTGGAAGATGCGTGGTCCGTGGAACAAATTCCTGTTGCGCGAAGCCATGCGGGGCCGCATCCCGGAATCCGTGCGTGCGCGCCCCAGTAAATTCGGTTTTCCCGTGCCGGGATCGAAGTGGTTCTCCGGACCGCTTTACGATGCTGTCAGGGAACAGATTACGAGCCGCCAAGCCCGAGAACGGGGGATCTATAACATGGATAACATCATTCGCGATCTCGAGCGTCACCGCCTTGGTGAGGTGGACGTAAGCGCGAAGCTGTTTCGGGTGGCGCAGTTCGAGATCTGGTTAGAGTTGCAGAAGTCCGGCGCCAGCGTGCATGGGGTCACGGTGCCATAACCGGAAGCTTGTCATGCTGGATCGGTAAGTGTTGCGGCAACTTGCTCGGCGCAACGGGATCTGGCGCATGGAATGTGTGACGGATTCGCTCATCGACGACCGATACACAAAAAGCTTGATAGTGGTAGACCGAATTAACCTAAATTAGCAGGATATCATGACCAATTTCGGCATGTTCGGCCAATTCACCGCACCGACGTTTTGTACGAATCGGCCGGCATTTAGGGGCTGACCAAGGAGAACTCGCACCGATTCTAGTATCTAAATTCTTTTGCGCTTTTCGTTTAGAGATAACCCCTATCTGCATTCATTGCGCCGCGTAGATTGCTTCTTTGTCCATCTCCTCGAGTAGCTTCATATTCGTGATCATGTACGTTATCGGATTCAGCAGGGACCTTTGCTAAACTGCGTTCCTTCGTGGCTAGAGGTAGGAACTTAAGTTGCAATGGCCCTCAATTGCGTCCGGTAGCAGCGCTTCAGCCTGCTATCGGATAACGCGCAAGTTCGCGGCAGAAGATTGCTAATATGTGCTGTAGCTTCCGCGTGCCGCAGTTGTCTCCTTCGGAGCAAATATCATCAAGGAACTAAGTGAACAGGCTCAGGAAGCGATCTGCTCCAAAGGGATTCGATAACAAATTGGTTTCGCACTACATCAAATTTGCAGATGCAGCTGACAGGGGAAAGTGGGACGGATATGCTCGGAAGCATCCGGATGCCAGCCTCTTCCATCTGTTCGGTTGGCGGGACGTCATTAGTCGAACCTACGGCCACAAGACTTACTATCTCATGCTTATGTCGTGTGACGAGACAACAGATGCTGCCCAAATGCGCACCATGGGGAGGAATGGTTCCGCGGAGATTGTTGTAGGGGTGCTTCCATTGGTTCGCCTGAAGCATGCGCTATTCGGAAATTCTCTGGTTTCCTTGCCGTTCGTTGATGGCGGGGGCATTCTCGCTGATTCAAACGAGGCGGAAGAACAACTGTTGCGAGAAGCTGTCAGGCTAGGGCGGAAGACTGGTGCCAACCAGATAGAACTGCGCCACCAAAAGGCGCTGGAATCATTTAACGCTTCAGGCTTTTCATGCGATGAGCGCTCGCAAGTTCCACTGCCAGTGGCCACGAGGACGGACAAGGTTCGTATGTTACTTGAGCTTCCGGAATCCTCGCAGCTGCTGATGAAGTCCTTCAAATCCAAGCTCAGAAGTCAAATCTTGAAACCGAGTAAAGAAGGATTGACATCGAAGACAGGAGGGACGGAACTGCTGGGGGATTTCTACAGGGTTTTCTTGATCAATATGCGCGATCTGGGGTCTCCGGTTCATTCGATAACATTGATGCGGCGCGTTCTTACTGAATTCCCTGAATACTCAAGAATTATTGTCGTCTACAAGGGCCCCGAACCCGTGGCTGCAGCACTGGTGGTCGGATTTGATAAGGTATTAAGTAATCCTTGGGCCTCGGCCCTACGAAAATATGCGTCGTTGAGCCCGAACATGCTTCTGTATCGCCGCATGCTCGAATATGCTTGTGACCACGGATATCGCGTCTTTGACTTTGGCCGCTCTACCAAGAGTGAAGGGACATACCGATTCAAGGCGCAATGGGGTGCCGCGCCGGTGCCTCTTTTTTGGCACTACATCTCTATCGACGGTAAATTGCCGAAACCCAACAATGCGGGCAAAGAAAGATTCGAAGCGATATCACGTTACTGGAGGAAATTGCCATTGAATGTGACAAGGTTTGTTGGGCCGCGAATCAGAAAGCACATCGGTCTTTGACGGCTAACGCCGGACATCGGGTGGGTAAATGCGTATAGGGAGGACTCTTCCACCGGCGGCGACTCCGATCACCCTCAAGGCACTTGTTTCTGGGATTTGGGGAATATTTCGCGGCCGTCGAGAATTGGACCGATTCGAATCGGAGTTGAAGGCGTACTTCGGGGCACAGCACTGCTTTCTTGTGTCGTCCGGAAAGGCTGCATTCACGCTCATTCTGCTCGCCCTTAAGGAATTGTCCCCGGATCGAGATGAAGTGCTGATTCCTGCGTTCACCTGTTATTCAGTTCCATCCGCGGCAGTTCGTGCAGGGCTCAGAGTACGGCTATGCGACCTTCAGCCAGATAGCCTGGATTTTGACTTCGACCAATTGTCTACGATGCTTGATGGAGATCACCCCCGACGCACGGATTCTTGTTCGACAGGCTATGAGGGCGAGTTTTTGCCTGATGGTCAAAAAGGCATGGGCGATATCCGCGCATCGGTCGACAAGTTTCTGGCGATAGTTCCAACCCATTTGTTCGGCTATCCAGCCGATGTGGCCAGTTTGCGCAAAATGATGCGAGATCAGGAGATCACGATCGTCGAGGACGCGGCTCAAGCGATGGGCGAAACAGTAGAGGAGGGAAAGTTGGGGACTTTCGGTGACGTCAGCTTTTTCAGTCTTGCCAGAGGTAAAGCGATTTCGGTCGTCGAAGGCGGGGTCATAATTACCAATCGCGCTGATATTGCCAAAGCGCTTGATCGTTTGGTGAACGGTCTCCCTGGTTACGGACCGCTACAAACTTTGACGCTGGTCTTCAAGGCAATAGCATTGATGATGTTTACGCATCCTAGGCTTTTCTGGATACCGCGCAGCATTCCGTCGCTCAAACTTGGAGAGACTCTTTTTGAGACCGATTTCTCCATTTTGAAAATGTCCTCGTTTCAGGCAGGGTTGGCGCGAAACTGGCGTGGGAAACTCGCGAAACTGCGGGGTGCACGAATGCGCGCGGTTGGCAAGTGGATCGCTACCATTGAGGCGAGCGAAATGCGTAGTACAAAATACTTCACGGGTGGCTCGTTGGCACTGCTGCGATTTCCCCTGCGTGTCAATGACAAGAATGAAAAGGAATCGCTTCTGAATGAAAGTGTACGAATGGGTTTGGGAATCATGCCTGTTTATCCCACGTCGATTGATGCTATACCTGAGTTGAAAGGGATGACTGGTAGCGGTAAGTACCCCGTCGCCGAGACTTATGCGAGCAGCCTCGTGACATTGCCTACTCACGGATATCTTTCCGATCGTGAAGTAGAGAAAATTTACGGCCTGATCTGTCGCCTCTCGTGATGAAGAGAGTGTTCAATATCTGCGGGGCCAGACCCAATTTTATGAAGATCGCGCCCCTTGTGCACGCCATGCAACGAAGTTCGCTGCTCCGCAGTGCTGTCGTGCACACAGGTCAGCACTACGATCCGGTTCTGTCCGATGTCTTTCTTGAGGAGTTGGGCATACTGCGCCCGGAAATCTCGCTCGAGGTAGGTTCGCTACCCAGAGAGGAGCAGATTGCACTTATCGAGGAGCGTTTTACTCCAATTGTCGAGAGAGAGTCACCAAGTCTCGTTCTTGTGGTGGGTGACGTTAATTCCACGGTTGCTTGCGCGCGCGTTGCTCGACGTTTGGGCGTCCCGGTTGCTCATGTGGAGGCCGGCTTGAGGAGCTTTGATCTTGATATGCCAGAGGAACACTACAGGTGCGAAACGGACAGGCTGTCTGACGTTCTCTACGTCACCGAGGAGTCGGGCATGGGGAACCTGCGCGCCGAGGGTGTAGCCGGTAGGGCGACCCTGGTGGGAAATGTGATGATCGCCAACCTCGATCGAGCGAAAAGTTCAGGCGTACGTGCGCGGCTTTCTCTCGAGAATAAGCAATATGCCGTCGCGACATTCCATCGTCCCAGTAATGTGGACTCCAGGCAGTCGGCTGAGAAGATCATTGACGCGCTTCGACTGGTCGCTAGCTTTCTTCCAGTGGTTTTACCTATTCACCCGCGTACAAAGGCCTCATTCGAGAGGTTCGGTTTGCTCGACGTACTCGCTGCGACACCCGATGTTCAGGTTGTTGAGCCGATGGGATACTTTGATTTTATCAGCCTCGTCGAGAGCTGCAATGTAGTCGTGACGGATTCAGGGGGAATCCAGGAAGAGACGACCTACTTAAGAATGCCGTGCATTACAATGCGGGAAAATAGCGAGCGACCTTCGACTATTTCGGTCGGAACAAATGTTCTGATCGGCAAAGATCTCGATAGGTTGATGTCAGAGATGCAGAAGATCACAGCTGGTGAGTTCAAGCGTGGCTCAGTTCCACCTTTGTGGGATGGAAAGGCGGCGGAACGCATTGTGGCCGACATTGAGGTGTTTCTTTCGTGATGAAGAAGGTCCTGATGATCTGTTACTATTTTCCTCCGATCGTCACGTCAGGCGTGTCCCGTAGCTTCGAATTCGCGAAACTCCTTCCGCAGTTTGGTTGGGAGCCGGTCGTTCTAACCGTGAAGCGTTCAAAGGATCCGTGGGTTCAGGTCAATCTCGGAGAGAATCCAAAGGGACTTCGGGTTGAGCGCACGCCGGAATGGAATCTGGCGGGGCTCGCCGATTTTTTTCACGGCTCTTGTTGTCGTATTGCGCGAATTTTCGGCAAGAATCTAAATCGTAATATATTCCGTGATTACTTGTGCTTTCCGGATTCTCAAATAGCCTGGTTTTCAACAATCAGGGCACGGAGCCTTGCACGAGAATGCGACCTCATTTACGCGAGTTGTTCGCCATTTAGCTCGTCCCTTAGTGCGGTCGTTGTGAAGTGGTTGACCGGCCGCCGCCTGGTCGTCGATTTTCGCGACGCATGGTCCTTGAATCCATACAGCCACTATGGCCCGCTTCGCCGTGCAATCATTGATCGTTTGGAACGTGTCGTTCTCAACGCGTGTGACGCACTCATAGTGAATACGGACGGCGCAGCGCGCGCCTATGCTGCCGCTTATCCGCAGTACATCGACAAGATCGTTGCAATTCCAAATGGCTACGATGTGCTCACCCCCGTTGACCGAAGAAACTCAGGAGGCGACTTTCAAATCATGCATGTCGGGTCATTCTACGGATCGCGAAATCCTGATGAGCTTCTGGAATGTCTCGCCGAGATCGGGAAGAGCGACATTGCGTTCGTCCAGGTCGGGGGCAGTTTTTGCTCATACGAGCGATTTAGAGACAAGGTGAAAATCAAGATAGTTCCTCCGGTTCCCAGAGAGAAGGCAATTGACTTAATGCGAGAGGCGTCGCTTCTCTATCTTAAACAGGGGCGGGAACCCGGGGTGTCGGCATATATTGCGGTCGGCGCGAAAACATACGAGTACGTTGCGACAGGCCTCCCAATTCTTGCCGAAGTACCTCCTGGCGACAACGCCGAGATTGTTCGAAAGTATGCACCAAGCAGCTACGTTGTTACTTGCGATAGAAGAGCGGATCTAAGTGATGCCGTCAGAAAGGCCTACGATAGTCGTGCGCGAGCAAGTGTAATAATCGATCCTGAATTTGCTCGAAAGTATTCGAGACGGGAACTTACCAGGCGACTTGCAGCCCTGTTTGATGGTACTAGCGTGTGATGGCATGGCGCGCCGATGGTCGACATCGCCTTCAATGAACTTTATTTGGATTTCCTTAAGTGGTGGTGTCTCGGCCGCCTTTTCCAGTGGAAATCCGGGATACAGGCGCGTTGCATGACGGGCGGTAATCGGATCCAGTTCTAATGCTGCTCGGCGAGTACATATATTGGGCGTCTGTCGCGCTGATCGTATACGCCTATGCGGGTTATCCGCTGGTATTGGGTGTGGTTACTCTCTTCAGGGCACGGCCAGTGGAGAAAGCCGATGTGAGTCCGTTGGTCACGTTTATCATTACTGCCTATAACGAAGAGAAACGAATTGCGGATAAGCTGGAGAATACTCTGGCGCTTGTCTATCCGAGCCCGAAGCTTGAAGTTCTTGTCGCGTCTGACTGTTCGTCAGACGCGACCGACGAGATCGTGAAGTCCTATGGAGACCGGGGGATCCACCTGGTTCGAGCGCCGGTGAGAAAGGGAAAGGAAGCTGCACAGAAACTGGCCGTGGCATTGGCGAATGGGGACATTTTCGTGTTTTCAGACGTGGCCACAATTCTCCCGGAACACGCGGTGTCGAACATCGTCAGGAATTTTCATGACCCGACAGTAGGGTGTGTAAGCAGCATCGACCGCTTTGTTGACGCAGACGGGCGTGGGAGTGGGGAAGGCGCCTATGTGCGTTACGAGATGTTTCTGAGGTCTCTCGAGACGCGTGTGAACTCGTTGGTGGGGCTCAGCGGTTCGTTCTTTGCCGCACGCAGGCAGGTGTGCAGCGGCAAGTGGTCGGAGGATCTGCAGAGCGATTTCAACACCGTGCTGAACAGCATACGCATGGGACTTCGCGGTGTTGCAGACCCTGAGAGTGTCGGGTATTACAAGAACATTGCCGATGAGCGGAAGGAGTATGACCGAAAGGTACGAACCGTTCTGCGAGGGATTTCAGTGTTTATGAGAAGCCTGGAACTTGTTAATCTCTTGCGGCACCCTGTATTCGCCTGGCAACTGCTCAGCCACAAGCTCTGCCGATGGCTTGTCCCCTTCGCTATGATGACGGCGCTCGTTACCAATGCCCTTTTGGCGTTTTCTCTGCAGCGGTATGCCATTTTGTTCGTCATTCAGACTCTGTTTTACTTGATTGCTCTCGGGGGTATTTTCTGGAAACCGCTCTTGCGTATTCCGATGTGTCGGTTAGTTTCCTTTTTTCTCTTAGTTAACGTCTCGATTTTCCAGGCCTGGGTCCGATATTGGTCGGGAGAGCGACTTGTTACATGGGAACCTTCAAAGCGATAGCAGCGACAAAAAGCCTCGCTCGTCGTTGGGCGGCGCAGCTGTATGCGCGTTCCCCCGCGTTTCTCCGAAGCCTTCAAGGAAACGTTGTCATCTTGATGTACCACCGTGTGGTGTCGGGAGACGAGCTGGAGGCCTACTATATTCAGGATGGTATGTATGTCTCGGTCGATTCCTTTGCTGCGCAGATGCGGTTTTTGAAAGCGCACTTCGCAGTCATCTCGTTTGCAGAACTTCTTACGATGTGGGCGGAAAAACGTTGGGATCCTGCGCAGAGATACTGCGTGGTTACGTTCGATGACGGGTGGCTCGACAACTACACGCATGCCCTGCCTGTGCTCAAAGATTACGACGTTCCTGCCACGGTATTCCTGCCGACGTCTTTTGTCGGCACCAACGAGTGGTTTTGGCCTGATAAGGTGGGTTGGTTGTACCAGCGATTTGCTCTGCGGGCGGTGGTCGAACAAGAACGTATTGTGGCCGACTTGCGAAACCAGCATGCTTGGTTGGGAGGAGTCGAGGCGGCAATATTTCGCAAGGACTCCGACGCTATAGTTGAATGGTGCAAGACGCTTGTCCCTGATCAGATCGACTCTCTCGTGTCCGGATGGGCTGCAGCGCTGGAGGTCACACTTCCTACAGATCGGCAAATTGTGAATTGGAACGAGGTCCGAGCTATGTCCGAGGCTGGACTGTCGTTCGGTTCGCATTCCGTCACGCATACGATTCTGACGAAACTCGGAAGTGACGAGATTATGCGAGAAGCAGCTGATTCCTGGTCTGCGCTGAGGCAGCAGTCTATACGCTCGATTCCCGTCTTTTGCTATCCGAATGGAGACTGGTCAGAGGAAATCGGTCGCTGTGTGAAGGCGGCAGGGTATCAGGCCGCGACGACGACCCAATTTGGATACGAGACACGGATCCCATCGAATCTGTTCGGGCTGAAGCGTGTCGGTGTTCACAACGACATTACGTGCAACGATGCCCTCTTTGCGTTTCATCTTGCCGGATATAATGATTTTCGTTCTCGGTAACGTGCTTGTGCGAAGGCGTTCATCGCCCTTTAGTGGGGTGCAAAGCAGGCAACAGCGACCAGAAGATGCTTGTCAACTGTGGGTGCAACAAAAGTCTGTTAGGCAATTTCTTCGGGGCTATGTCAGCCCAGCGTTCAGTTTGATGGACAGAGAATGGTTTCACGTGGCGTTATTGTTACGGATGGGGATGAGCGCTCGGCTCTCGCGATAACGCGATCACTGAGGCGGCGTGACATCCTTGTCTATGTCGGAGTAGAGACTCCCGCGTCGCTGTCCGAAACATCACGCTATTGTACCCAGTCGTTTGTTTATCCATCGCCCTGGAGCGATCCGCAAGGCTATGTGTCGTGCCCTATTGATGCCATACGGCGATGGGACGTTCGACTCGGAGATCCGGTGGATGACCAACCCCGGTTTCCAGGCGGACGTCTGATTCCGACTTATGATGGCGCCGCTTCGATTGCTTCGTGACTGTGGTTATACTGTGCTATCCCGCTACGCTATAATTCCCAGCCGCCTAACGTGATCCACGGGACGTCGCCGGATGTTCGAGTTTGAAGTCGATTACCAGCTGGCCCCAGCTGAGACCTTGCCCGCCGAAGTGCTTCAAGCATTCGTGGCAGGCGCACCCCGATTTGCCGGGTTTTCTCCGCTTCAATGGGAAGAACACTGCACCGAGTGCGCGATGCCGCAGTGCTACTCGACTTGCGATCTCTATGTGCCCCGCAAGGATGGCAAGTGTCGGCGTTTCGATGGCGGCATATCGCCCCTTCGCAACATCGACAACCTGCAAGGATTCGTGAGTCGGATTACTTTCAAAGCACTCGGTAGCTTGCACTCCGAGGGCCCGATTGCCGTCGTTGATCTGGATCGACACCGCGCGATCGAACGCCGGGCCAGGCGGGTGGAAGATCTTGCGCGCGGTGTCCCCGATGGCAAGCTCTCGATCCTTGGCCGTCGGGGCGTGTCCTCGCGCATGGCGACGCGATTCAAGAAGTGGCAGATGCGCCGCGCTGCGATGACGAAGAGTCTGGATCCGGACTGCTTCATTGCCGAGATTTACAACCCGGGTAGCGATCCCGTCGATTTCACCTTTGTGGTGCGTGCAGCCTCGGGGCCGCGAAAGGTCATGCCGTTCCAGCATCGCATCACTATTGCGCACGGCTTGCGGCGCGAGATGATTCTCTGGTCCGCAATCCGCGATCATGTGGATCCGGAAGCAGAACATTTCGTCTCCCTGACGCCGAATCGCAGCGACCGCGACCAGCCGGTCACCATCTGGGTCGGCATGCTCGGCTTTGGCCGTCTTGCAGACCCTACAGGGATCACCACGAGCCAATGGAGCCCTGTTGACACTGGAATGCCAAAGGCATATCTGCCGATCGGCGAACCGGCAAGTGTAGAGGTCGCGACGGGCCAGACGCCTGTGCAACGCTGTGGCAGCAAGGGCGTCAAGATTACGGTCTGGGATCTGGACAACACCATGTGGTCCGGAGTGCTGGTGGAAGACGGACCCGAGAAGCTGGTACTCAAACCGGGCATTGCAGAGGTGATTCGTGAACTCGACGCTCGCGGCATCGTCAACTCGGTGGCCAGCAAGAACACGCACGAAGATGCCATGGCGCAGCTGGAGCGTTTCGGACTCGCCGAGTTTATGGTGTTTCCGCAGATCTCTTGGGGCCCGAAGAGCCAGGCGCTGGGCAACCTGGTCCAGGACTTCAACGTTGGAGCGAACACGTTCGCATTCATTGACGACTCAGCCTTCGAGCGGGCGGAAGTCAGCGCAGCCCATCCTGAGATGCGCGTCATTGACGCTGCAGCGTACGACCAGTTGCTAGAACGGCCCGAGTTCTCGCCGGACGTTTCGCCGGAGTCATCGCGACGTCGTGAGTTCTACCTGAATCAGAAGAAACGAACGTCTGCGGCCAACGGCTTTACGGGTGATTACGCTAACTTTTTGCGGCACTGCGGCATGCAGATGACGATTGCGCCTGTGGGCGACGACAACCTCGAGCGCGTCCAGGAGCTGATTCAGCGCACTAATCAGATGAACTTTTCTGGCAATCGCTACACGCGTAGCGAAATCACCGAGCGTATCGAAACCGATCGCTACGATCATTTCGTACTCAGCTGCGCGGATCAGTTCGGTGATTACGGCATTGTCGGTTTCTCAATGGTGGACCGGGCCAGTCGGACGATGGTGGATTTGACGTTCAGTTGCCGCGTGCAGTCGAAGCGTGTGGAACATGCATTCCTGTGTTGGCTGGCGCAACGTTACGGGGCCGATCGCGATGGCGCCTTTGAAGCCCAGTTCCGGTTGTCCGCTAAAAACGCGCCGGTGGGTGAGGTGTTCAAAGATCTGTCATTTGCGCAGGTCAGTCTCAATAATGGCGTTACGACCTGGGGATGGCCGACGGGACGGCCGATTCCCGATGAGGGGCTGGTGACGGTCACCAGTATGGTCGATTAGATGGGATCCCTGGTCGGCAAGCTGCGCCGTGGGATTCTTGAGACGGTTTACACAAGACCGGTGGACATCTCGCCGGCGCAGCCGCTGTTTTCGTTCACCTTTGATGACGTGCCGCGCAGCGCTGCGGTGCTCGGAGGCGAAATTCTGACGGCGGCCGGCGGAAGTGGCACCTACTACGTCGCCGGCTCCATGGTCTCCCCGGATAGTGCGCCAACCGCGCGGGACCCTGATGAGCCACATCCGATGGTTAACGTCCCGGACCTGCTCGCTCTGCAGCGGGGCCACCATGATGTGCAGTGCCATACTTGGGGCCATCTTGATTTGTACCGCACGACGGCAACTGTTGCTGTGGGCGACTGTCAACGCAACCGTGACTGGTTGAGCACGACGCTGGCCACTGAGCCGGCGAGGCATTTTGCCTATCCCTTCGGCAACGTTTCGCCATGGGTGAAACGCAGACTACGCGACGAATATCTGACCTTGCGTACGGTCGACTGGGGCATCAACCGCGGTCGTTGCGACGCCAGCCATTTGCGTGCTCTATCGCTATGCTCGGTCGACTTCGATCGCGACCGGTTGTTGAACGCACTCGACGATGCGGTCGCCCGACCAGGTTGGGTGCTGCTGTTTACCCACGAAGTGGATGACGCGGCGGGCCCTTGGGGTACCCGCCCTGACGATCTCTACTGGGTCGTTCAAGAGTGCCTAAAACGTGGGCGAATCTGCAGCGTGAGCGAGGCCTGGGCGGAAATTTCGCCCACCTGAGCAGGGGGGCCTGATTGCTAGGCGAGGTCGAATGTCAGCCTGCAGGTCGCTTTGACTGGATGCGGCCGTTGCCAAACACTTGCTGCCTGATGCGTGGGGCTCCTGAGTAAATTATCGAGCCATCGCCAAATACGGAGACATCGAGCGTTTCGATTACCTGGATGCTAACATCACCGTCGCCTCGAATTCGAACGTTGGCGCTCTGCGACTCCAGTTCCAGAGCGTGATACTCAGCGTCTCCCGTGATTTCAAGATGCTGCTACAAGAACATTGCAAATGAGCGTAGGGAGTACGACCGCAAAGTACGGACAGTCCTGCGAGGGATGTCAGTGTTTATGAGAAATTTGGCTTTGGTTACTCTCTTGCGGCACCCGGCATTTGCCTGGCTACTGCTCACATACAAGCTCTGCTGATGGCTTGTCCCGTTCGGCATGTTTGCGGCGCTTGTTAGCAACGCCTTTCTGGCCCGTTCCTTGCGAAGATACGCCATGTTTTTTTAATCCAGATCCTGTTCTACTCTGTGGCGCTCGGCGGTGTTTTCTGGAAACGACTCTTGCGCTTTCCCATTGTCAAGCTGTTCTCGTTTTTCTGTTGGTCAATGTCTCGATCTTTCACGCTTGGGTCCGGTATTGGTCGGGTGAACTACTCGTCACAAGGGAACTATCAAAGAGATTACATCGAAAAAGAGCCTTTCTTGTCGTTGAGCGGCGGAACAGCACGCGCCCCCACAAGGGTTTGTTGGTGAGCTTGACTTATCATCGACTTGCGACCGTTGGCGATCTGAGTCGCGGCTATATCGAACTGGGTGGGAACTTTTACACTGGAACTGCAATTGGATTGTTTGACTGCTATCTGAACAATAAACTTTTTGTTGTCATTGGCTTTCGATGAGGTACAACCGTGGGCAACTGGGCACTACTGATGAGCGCGCATGAAAGTGGGAAACAAGTACTGACGCTGGTCGATAATTCTGGTACTGGTTTTGCTGGGCAATCTCATTGTCCTAAAGCAAGGTACAAGCGTGGCAACTTTTACCCACACATTGATCTAGACTCGGTTGGTTCCTAAAAGTGAATGCGTCGTAGCTAACCTCAAGGCAGCGATCTGGCGAATCGTGGCAGCGCTATATTTCGCCTCTGGGATGCATCTGATTCGGCATCGCGGGCGAGTCGTGATCCTAACGTATTGTCGGGTCGTATCCGATGAGATGGTGCGGGATGAGTGCATCCAATCCGGCATGTATGTGAAGAGGCAGTCATTCGAAGCCCATGTCACGTATCTTCGCAAGCGATTTGACATCATTTCCATGAACGACCTGTTGGATCTCTGGCCGACGGATCGGCTGAGGAGCGACCGGGCCTACTGTGTTATTACGTTTGACGACGGATGGAAGGACAATTATAAGTTCGCCTTTCCCGTTCCAATGAAATACGGGATTCCGGCCACTATTTTCCTAGCGACGGATTTTATTGGAAGCGGTCGTTGGTTCTGGCCGGATCAATTGATGCTTCTTATAGAAAGGGCAAGGGAGCATACAGTTGGCGCCGCTAAGCGAGAAGCCGTCTCAATGGTATTGGCGGAGACCATCGGAATCACGCTGTCAGTAGCGGACGGGAGCTTTAGGAGCGTAGAATCTGGCGCGCCGATTGATCCCGACGCCATCGTTGAATCGTGTAAGGAGATCGAAGCGGACAACGTCCGGCAGCTTATTGACCGAGTCAACCATGCGCTTCACATGGATCTTCCCACGGAGCGAATACTTTTCAACTGGGGTGAAGTGCGGAAGATGGCTGAAAATGGGGTGACGTTTGGGTCGCATTCCTGTTCGCACAGGATCATGACGCAGGTTCCACTTGCTGAAGTAAAGGCGGAGTTGGTCGATTCCCGAAAGGCGCTGCCCCAACAAGGCATCACGCCAGTGCCGGTTTTCTGTTATCCCAACGGAAACTTCGACCAGGACATTCAGGAACTCGTCAGGGAAAGCGGATATCGTGCAGCAGTTGGATGCGAAGTCGGATTCGAGCAGGATAGGCCCAGCGATCTGTTCGCACTGAAGCGGATCGGTCTACACGAGGATAGTTCGGCGTCAGTACCGCTTTTGGCGTTAGCACTCTCCGGCTATCGATATTCCCAATACCATTCGAATGTTGAAGAGAAGGTTAGAGGTGCAGTCGTCATGGAGCCAAAACCCTGTGTGTTGGTTACGGATGGTCAAGAACGTTCGGCACTGGCCATCACCAGAGGATTAGGTCAGAAGGATATTCCAGTGATTGTCGGGGCTGAAACCGTCAGATCATTGGCCGGAGCATCCCGCTATTGCCTCGCGCAATGGCAGTACCCCTCACCGCTCCAACATCCAGCGGAGTTTGTTTCCAGTCTCGTTGAGGCTGTCAGGCGATTTGGGATCACGGCTATCATCCCTCCCAGTGATGCTTCCATGCAGGCGGTGGCGGGGCAGCGAGATCGGTTTCGGCCTTCCGTCATACGGGCGATCCCATCACTGGAAAGTTATGATCTGGTTTCTGACAAATATCGTCTGATGAAGCTTGCCCAGGAATTGGGGATACCGATTCCGCAGACCGTCTTTGTCCCGGATGGGAATGTCGATGCGGTACTCGGTCAGGTCATGGCATATCCGGTCGTTGTGAAGCCAGGGAGATCGCTGTTGAGGGTCGATGGAAGCTGGATTAAGACGAGCGTGCACTTTGTTTCGAATTCCGATGAGCTGGCAGACCTGTATCGCAGAACCCCCTACTTGCGAAATCCCTCTCTGATCCAGCAGAGGGTCGAGGGGGAAGGCCAGGGGGTGTTCGGGATCTTCGATAGTGGGCGGCCACGTGCGCTCTTCGCGCATAGGCGGATTCGCGAGAAACCCCCGGCTGGAGGAGTGAGTGTGCTTCGAGAGAGCGTCGGGTTGCCGCAGCCGATGACCGACTACGCAGCGAGGCTTCTCCAACATGTGAAATGGCACGGTGTGGCAATGGTCGAGTTTAAATCGGAAGTTGGCACGGGTACTCCGCGTCTTTTGGAGATCAATGGCCGATTCTGGGGCTCGCTCCAGTTGGCGCTCGACGCTGGGGTAAATTTCCCCTATCTACTCTATCAGCTGGCGAGAGAGCGGCCCATTGTTTTGCAAGATGGAGGGTATAGAGTAGGTGTGAAGTCCCGATGGCTATTAGGTGATCTGGACCATTTGCTGGTCAGAATGATTAAGTCTGGTGATGTCCTTCGGCTCCCTCGGAGGTACCCATCGCGCGCGAAATGTGTCTTTGAATTTATGCGGTTCTTCCAAAAGGATCTTCATTACGAAGTTGAGCGCTGGGATGATCCTGCTCCTGCACGCTATGAGCTGGGAATGTATCTGAAGGCTATTCTGAAAGGGCACGGATGAGTGAGAGCGGATCGGAAGCGCTCAGAAGAACCATCAGTACGCACTTCCTAGCGTTGCATAAAGTGTCCGCGCACATCTATCGACGTTTTGGATTCTTTCAAATTGCCTATGAACGGGTGCTGGTGCCGAGAACGTTCGTACGAGTGTTACCATGGCCTATTCGGAGCGTTCGTTTCGTCTGTAAAGAGAATAGATGTCGCAGTCCGTCGGCCGAGGTTTATTGTTTGGGAGAGGCCCAGAACGGAAGTGCGCACGATTTTCGCCGAGTCTACGGGGTATCGAAACGCAATCAGAAAGATCGGCGCACGCGCTGGCCAAGGAAATTTCCCGTCAGCAAGAAATCTCATAGGAAGGCCGCGGCAACCTCTCTCTATCGGAAACTGGTAGAACAGTTGGATCTCGCCTTGCTGATGGAAGTTGCGCAGAGGGATCGGATGATGGCGCGCTGTCCCAAGGAATGGCATTAAGTGTTCGTGTTTGATCAGTTTTGCAGCGGAAGCTCGCACTGTATACCTGACCTCTATCAGGGTATCAAGAAAGACTTCGAAGTGTCCTTTGAGCAAATCCAGGCGTCGTGTGATCGCGTGATGCAGCAGCTGAGAGAGGAGGGATAATCTCGATGGTCACGGCCGATTTTAAAGCGAGAGGGAAAGGGGAAAAATGCGTGAACACAAAGAAGACTCTATGAAACTTACTGGCACGAATCTCGGAGAATTCTGCTGCCCAGAATGCAAGGGAACGCTTGAGGAAGCGCTCGAAGCCTACCATTGCAATTCGTGCAATAGAAAATACCTAATTCAAGAGGGAATCCCGTGTTTTTCAGACGTGTCTACGTACCACGGAGAAGTACCGAAGCCTCTGATGTCAATCATCCTCAAGGACTCGGACCAGCTCGGGTATCGGAGGGCTTTTGAAAAACACATTCGGGATCCATTTATTTACAAGTATGTAGGAGATGATACCCGTTCACTCTGGATTAGTATTATTCCTCACACCGACCGATCCAGATTTCTCGATATTGGCTGTGGATGGGGGACCAATGCTCTGCCGATCTCGCGTGAAGTCGGACTTGTCTACGCGTTGGACGCCACCTTCGAACGGGTCAAGTTTGTTGAAATTCGGTCGCGCCAGGATGGTAGGACCAATATCCGTCCGGTGTTGGGCTCAGCTATCAAGTTGCCCGTCCCGAATAACAGCCTGGACATCGTGGCATTTAACGGGGTTTTGGAATGGCTCGGTGGCATAGACAAGAAAAGAAGTCCAATAGAATTGCAACGAGAAGCTCTGAGCGAAGCATGGCGGGTGCTAAAGCCCGGCGGTTATGCATACATCGGGATTGAGAACAGATATAGTCTTCGGTACATGCTAGGAGAACCTGACGACCATAGTTTTATGAGATTTACCAGCCTTATGCCGAGGAATCTTGCAAACCTATATTGTTATCTCAGAACAGGTGGGCCATATTTCACCCATACGCATTCCTTAGCAGAATACTGCAAGTTGCTGCGCGAAGCGCATTTTTCAAAGATCCGTTCATATTTGCCATGGCCAGACTATCGCAATCCGACTTCCATTATCCCACTGGAACGAGGATCTGTTACGAAACATTTGTCTTCTTTATTGAGTAACGGTTCGAACATGTCCTTCCGTCAGCAGGTATATATTTCCTTGCTGAAATTTCTTACTGCGTGTGAAGGAAAAGGACGGCTCTGTCACTCGTTCTGTTTTGTCGCTCAGAAGTAAGGCCTACACGATAAAATACATCGCAACATCTGCTTTGTTGTATGAGTACACACTTAAGTATCGCAATCAGTAACATCTAATCTAAATGTAAGTCGAATGATTAAAATTCGCTAAGCTTCCGACAATTCTTCTTCTATCCCCAAGCAGCGGTTCTGGCTAAGCGCGGAACCTGTCAACAAGAATGAGACAACGGTTATTGACAACTAAGTCTCTAAGTGTCGAATGCAGGGCCAAAGGGGGTGCATAGGTAGTGTTTTTCGGTCAATTGATCCCAACGGCAGTAGGCATCGTTGTCGGTATGGGATGGCGTTGCGTCTGTTGGGTGCGCGATTCGGAAACGGTGCGCGACGCCGGGAGTCTTATCAATGTGGTTTGTTCGCTTTTTGGTTCTGGATAGAAAGGGCTCACGAATTTTGGGATATTGCAGCCGATGAGTGATCGTCACGAAACTGTCGGAAGATCAACTGCTCGCGGGCGTCGGACGATCGTCACGAACGTAATTATGCTGGCATTGAGTACAGTTGTTGGCCTTGCCCTTGTGGAAGGCCTACTCGTGTTTCTAGTGCCTGCTCCCATCGTTTGGCGTGAGCCACAAGAATCTTACCAGTATGACCCAACAGTTGGTCATAAATTGGTGCCTGGGCAGCGCTCGTTCACCCATTCGTTTCCGGTTGTAACCAATTCCTATGGCATGAGAGATCGTGAGTTCTCTGCCGAACCGAGTCCAGATATTGTAAGGATTCTCTGCTTGGGAGATTCACTGACGTTCGGCGATGGCGTGGCAGTCGAAGATACCTACCCCAAACAACTCGAAGCACTTTTAAGTCAGGAAGGCACGATTAATTACGAAGTCATTAATGCCGGAGTACCTTCTTACGATACCTGGCAGGAAGTGGCCTATTTCAAGGAAAGGGGAGTTCGATTGAAGCCAAACACTGTTGTGATTGGCTTTTATGCAAATGATGTTGTTCCGAAACCTGCTGTAGTGAGCGCCTATCTATCGGAACGCGGCACCCTTAGGAGAAAGGGTTTGGGCGGGCTGTTTTCTGACTCGGCCGTGTATGCGCTCAAAAGTAGCCGGTTGCTCCTCCTACTCAGGGACCGTATTGGCAAGCTCAATAACCGGGTTAACCCATCACCGGAATTCTCACGCCAGCAATCGATGCTAGAGGGAATGGAGGACGATTTCATAGAACGAGGTTGGCTGGAAGTCGATGCCTCACTTGCGACGATGGCTAGTCTGAAGAATGAACATGGTTTCGACTTGTTACTGGTCGTCTTTCCAATGGCGGAACAGATCCTGCGCGAATATCCCAGTGCGCGATACCAGACACGACTCCAGGAAATCGCTGCCAAACATGGCATTCCATCGATAGATTTGATGGATAGTTTTAAGCGGGAGTTTAACGGATTTGGGTCGCTGTTTATCGAGTGGGATGGGCACCCTGGCCCATACGCTCATCGAATCGCGGCAGAACAAATTGCTTTCTTCATCAGGAACAGGTCGATGTCCGGCGGATAGTGCCTGATCGAGGAGGAGAAAACATGGCGTGTCTCTGCTTGGTAGCTTGGCGCTGATGCTCTTAGCCGCCCTCAAACGCCAGTCGCCATATACGATCGCCGACCGCCCATCGTCGTTTCTGACTAGCGCGCGCTGGGCGGTGACCTTGGCATCGTTACGAGCGCCGGGCAAGGCACTGGTCGAGCGTGTGGCGACTGTTTGTTGCTGTTCCCGTTCTCAACCAATGCGAGCACGTACATGGTGCATCCGCTTTCGTTGGGCTAGTACTCGTCGATGCTCTGCGGGTCGCCGATTCTTTGGCTCGTTCGGGTACGCCGACTTCGTGGCTATTTCTGATTGCGACAGGCTCTGCACCGACATTGCTCAGTGGTCTGGTTCGTTGGAAAGAAGGCATAAGTATTCTCTTTATAGGGCTCACGCCACTCATCTTCCTCGCGCTCTTCGCGGTGTCCACATTAGTTCGAAAATTCAGCACGCGTCAGGCGCCGATTTGGGAAAATGGCTTACTGATCGTTCTCGCGGCAGTGCGACCCTACCAATCGATGCATGCGCTGCGCGATCATTGGCCAGTTGCCGACTCCGTTGCGTTCCAGAGCGTTGCACCAAACCATGGTTGCGCCGCGGCCTTCCTGACAGGACGCCGCGCCCCGAGCGAGTGGGTGGCCGCAGAGGATTCACTTCAGCAGACTATCAGTCTGGGCCGGGCTGGCTGGCGGCTGCGCAACATAGACGACTCCGGAGCGTCTTTGATTCGGAAGTTCGGTTACAGAAAACTGGGCCAGACCTGCTCGGAAATCCCCATGTGGGCGATATCGAGACGATGCAATTAGCCGCAGAACGCGTCAACCACCGCTTCGTTTGGCTTGTCACATGGAGTGAAGTAGAAATGAAACCCAGTTGGTATCGGACACCGGACGCCTACGCCACGCTGTGCGAATGGTGTCCAAATGCCCGGTAAATCGGAGCCAACGGGCCAACGCGAGTTTACCGACTACGCGGCAGCATTCCAGTACCTCTTTCGTGAGCGCCCAAATCGAGCCCCCATTAGTTACAAACCCAATGCTGGCATACTGATTGTCGAGCGCAATAAGACAAAGGCGCCCAGACGCTCGTCACCCGCAGCCAAGACCCAACCGAAGCACACGTACACAGATGAGAGCCGAGAAAGCGCTACCCGACGCATCGCGCACTGAGGCGCATAAGATAGCGCGTAATAGCCTGCTGTTGGGCGTCGGCGACGCCATCGCGATGGCGATGGGATTCGTGACAACCATTCTTGTCACTGACTACCTGGGTGAAAACTACGGAGTTTTTATCGGCGCGCAGCGCTTTACGTTGATGTTTTTGGTGATCGCAGAATTTGGGCTGGCGCCCTTGCTGATCCGCAGAATCGCCAAAAATCGAGCCACGGCAGGCACGGCGTTTACGAATGTCCTCATGATGCAAACAGGCCTGTGTATGTTATATGGACTTGTCACCATGGCGGCCGCGGTATCCATCGATTATCTTCCCGAGCATCGCGTCGCTCTGTTGCTGCTTGTAGCTGTGAACGTTCTCGGCGTGTTTGCCTCGACCCAGGCTGGCCTCTTCGAGGGATTCGAATTGATGGGCCGCGCATCTGCGTTAGCGATTGCACGAGCGGTTGCCACGCTTGCAGGAGTCTCGGTGGCGGTCCTCAGCAATGGTGGCCTGGAGGAAATTATTTTTGCCTACCTTGTCGCGCGGAGCGCTCAGATTCTGCTCGGAGTCGGGCTGAGTTTCCGGATGGGCGTGGTGCGACGTTTATCACCGAAATTTAATGACATGCGCGTGATGCTGCGAGAAGCCCTGCTATTCGTCGTTGCCGGCGCCGCATACATGGCCCTGCGCTCGATCGATGTGGTCATGCTCTCGCATATCGCGGGAGCGGAAGAGACCGCGCGCTACGGCGCGGCTTTGAACTTCATTGAAGTGACGCTGCCGCTGATCTACGTTGCACAACGAAGTCTGCTGCCTGCTTTTAGCCGGCTCGGCGAACGCTCCGAGGGCGAGGGCGTCGCCCGAGATACCCTTCACGTGTTTTCCGCACTGCTGGTACCCGCGGCTATTGGGCTCGCAATTCTGGCCTCGGAGGCGCTAAAACTATATCCGAATCGTACCTTCGACGACTCCGCCAACGTGCTGAGCCTTCTCTCTATCAGCTTGCTCCCCTTGGGGCCTATCGTGGTGTGTGCGATTTTCCTCACAGGCTTTAACCGAATGTGGACCTTGATTTTGGCCTACATGCTCACGCTACCCATTCTAGTGATCGCAAATGCATTCTTGATTCCCATGGCTGGTGCCGAGGGAGCCGCCATCGCCACGTTACTTGCTCACGGTATGCTCGCGGTGATACTGCTCAGGGCGGTTCGATTGCTGGGCGTTGAAGTGCCGGTGGCCGCGTTCCTGCGCCACATGGTGGCCGGCCTCGTCATGGCGGGCACCCTGGTAGCCTTGGCTGAGTTTTCGTTCCCGCTGGTCGTCATGGCTGGGACCATCGTTTACTTCGCAACCCTGTTTGCGATTACGGGCCGAGACAGCCTTGAGCACCGAATCATGGCCATGATCGGCGATTCGTTGAGACGCTTGCGCTGAAACTCTAAAGATTTGAGAAGGCTGAGCACCACTGCCAAATTCAACACACTGTCACACCAATATAGAGCCTCAAGGACCCAAGATCATCACGCCATGAATCTGGCGCCAGCCCTGCGTTACCTGCAGCGAAGGTACACTCGAGCATGACTAGCGTAGTCGG
>Ga0315338_1001172_pt1 | contig 37017 bp, 26 predicted proteins | sample ASW8metaG_FD_204518 | JGI IMG/M metagenome (GOLD analysis project Ga0315338, IMG submission 204518) | Ammonia-oxidizing marine archaeal communities from Monterey Bay, California, United States - ASW #8 | ecosystem: Environmental > Aquatic > Marine > Coastal | place: USA: California | collected... | reverse complement strand
GATCCCGTGTATCTCCGAGAAGGCCTTAAGGAGCAGGGCGAAATCCACGGAAACGAAGCAGACAAGATCATCCATCGTGCAATCGAGGAAGGGCACCCGCCTCTGCCGGATCTCCTGCAGGTCCGGCCGATCCTCGTACTTCTTCATCGCCTTGCTGTAGATCTCCGGATGAACTGTCTCGAGTTGGTTCAACGGATAGATCGTCCGACCGACGAACCCGGGCTGGACCAGATGGTAGATGAACATCAGCGCTCCTTGAAACGAGGGTCTGTTCGTGTGACGAGGCTCAGGCTCCGGACTTGATATCCTTGAGGAATCGTCCCAAGCCCTCGACTCGATCGGACCACTTCTCACGACTGAGTCCGGCCTTCATCCGTTCAGAGAAAGATGCGTCGTGAAGACGAAACTGAACCCAGGCGTCGAACCAGATCGTTCGCAGTGCCAGGAGGTGCTTTTGCGGACGAAGGTACTCCTCCGGTAGGTCTCGCACCTCCCGATAGCCCTCCCGAAAGTACGGCTGGAGTCGGGCTCGGACGGCCAGGTCTTTCCCGGGGTTGCCCCATGGCGTCATGAGTCCAGCATGAAGAGTGGCCAGGTCCTGGGCGGCGGGAGCCATCGCGAAATCGTCCAGGTCCATCACGACAGGCCCCGAGTTCGTCCAGAGTAGATTCCAGTTCCCGAGATCGCCGTGAACGCGGATCAGCGGCACACTCTCGAAGGCAGTGACCGCGAGGTCGATGATGGCCTGGGCAACGTCACTGTAGCCCGACATGATGTCTCGAGGGATCATGTCCCCGGATTCGAGGAGGGCGAGATTCTCCCCACCCATGCCGAGAGGTTCGAGTGGCATGCGATGGTTCGCCGGCTTTCGCTCACCGACCCGATGGATTCGCGCGGCGAGGCGGCCGAGATCTCGAAGTTCCGGCTCCGAGAGTGGATCACTCCGATCTTCGGTCCCCTCGATGAACTCAAAGAGCGCAAAGTGCATGCCCTCCCAGGTTCCCAGCTTGCCACCACTTGGTAGATCCAGTGGCCGAACCACGGAGATCCCTTCCGCCAGCAACTCATCGGTGAAATCGATTTCGTCCTGGAGCCCTTCGAGGCTCCAGCGTCCCGGTCGATAGACCTTGAGGACAACCCGTTCAGAAGTACTCAACGTGTAGCTGAAAACGCGATTCTCCAGGCTGTCGTGATTGACGGAGTCACCCACCGGCTGGAGACCCATCGTTTCGAGGAGGTCGAGAGCACCCTCTGGATCGAGAACGTTGAATCGTTCAGCCAGATCGTCTGGACCCTTCGACCAATGAGCGCCCCAGCTCTCGGGCATGTTCGTCGCTTCGTAGCTCATTCGATAGCCTCTACCGCGACGAGCGTTCCGTCGATCGTCCCGAAGTAGGCAACACCATCGAACCAGGAAAAGGAACGCGCGATGCCCTCGGTTCGGTAGAGGGGCTCGAGAGAGCCTGAACCCCGATCCACGACCCAGAACTCCCCACTATCTGTTCCGGCGACAAACCCGTCGAACCATGGGTAGACACGCGCGGTTGTCCAAGACGAAGTGTCCGGAGAAGCCACCGACCATTGCGGTTCGAACCTCGTTCCGAGGGAATGGAGCTCACTACCGTCTCCCATCCACTCCGAGAAGACGAGAAGTCGATGATCATCATCGAGGAGGTACGGTCCGTGAATTCCTCCCACCATCTGAGTTTCCTCCAGAATGTCCCGCGTGGCTGGATTGACCTGGAGGAGTCGGCCTGCCTCTGTTCCGAAGCAAAGAGCCTTCCCAATGGTGACGATTCCGGTTTGGGGCGGACTGTCGAGATCCAGAGTCCAAACTTCGGCGCCCGTTTCCCGGTCAAAAGCGTGGAGAGAGCTATCCGCTGCCGCGCACACAAGAGTGCTGGCGGTGAGGACTGGGAACCTTCCCATCGTCACCGGGGAGTCCGTCGCAAACGGCATCGAGGCGGTCCAAATCGTTTTGCCGCTGATGACATCGAGACACATGGCAAGTTCGAACCCGTCTCCCAAGGCAACCCCGTAGAGGCGTGATCCATCGAGTAAGAGGCCGGCCGGAACGCCGCGTTCTGCGTAGACTTTCCAGATCGGAATTCCGGTCTTCAGCTCCAGCCGGTAAATCCAGCCGTCGTTCGTTCCGTCGGTGGCGAACAGGACGGATTTCTCAAAGACGATGAACTCGCCATGGAAGTTGTTCGCACCGTCGTTTAGAACCTCGTAGGACCAGATCTGGAAACCCGTAGTTCTATCGAAGGCTCGGAGCATCCCGTTGCAGGAGCCGACCAGAAGCAAGTCCCCGGCGACCGCCGGGGACGCAAAGATTCACCCGCCGGTTTCGACGGTCCAAATGGGCTCGGTCTCGAACAGCCGGGTAGCCATCTCTGAAGCCGTCACTTGCTCCGCATACGTCGCCGCAGCGTCCTCCGCTGCACACACCTCCTGGGTGATCACATCAATCGGAAGCATCGAGCCGACAAGGAGAGCAAGACCGGAGATTCGCAGAAACAGGCGGACGAATGATCGGAACATATGCTCAAGCCCTTCGATTCGATTGCTAGTCCTTTGCAGCGCGCATCCTGCGGCCAAGGAGACTACCGAGGAACTGGCCAGCGAAGTAAGCCCCGATCAGCACCGGGAAGGTCGCCAAATGCCAGCTGACTCCGGCGAGGATTCTGACCACCGCGACCAACGGTACGGGGGCGTGAATCGCAACGAACCACGCCGGGGAGAACTTCCGCAGCCCTGAACGCCAGAAACCAAAAGGGAGATTGATCACGACAATGGCCAGTGCAACCCATCCCAGATTCTCGGCCATCGCGTCTTCGTCCTCCCTCTCGGTGCTATACTCCGCCATATGATTCACGAGTACAACAATGCCAACCAGACCCGATGGGATCGGGGCGAATTCAAGGTCCAGCTCCGCGCAGCCAACAACCCTCGTCCGATAGGATTTTGTGACGGGACAGAGGACGATGCGGCCGAGCTGCAAGCGATTGCGGAGCAGGAAGGGGCCGGCGACTCCTCTGTCGAGAAGAAGGTACTCAAGTCGGGGCGCGAAATCTGGACTCTGGGCGATTCAGGGAACCGCGATGGTTAGAGCTGGGATTAGATCGGCGATGGCTCGTCCGCCGATCGGTCTCCAGGTGCTCGACTAAGGGGGAGGACGCCTCCCAAAAGAAAAAAAGACCTCGACGCGGTCGGCGCCGAGGTCCTCTTCTGAGATCGTCTGTGATTCGGCCCAGAGCTACTTGAAGGTAGCTTTGATCTCGCCCCAGGAACTGTCGATAATCGGGGTCGGATTGGCTGACTCGATCGAGAAGTCGTCGTAGTAAATCTCCGTCGCTCCATTCGAGAAGAGATCGACCGCGCCAATGTTCAGTGATCCACCGCCGGTAATCCCTTCCGTCCAACTGGAGACAGCGAGGAGGGCACCGTCGTAGTAAATCGTTTGGCTGTTGGCATCCAAGTCGATTTCGACACGAATCTCAATCCACTGGTTTGCGATGATCGGAGTAGACGTTCCATCGCCATCATTGATAACCAGGAGACCGTCGAGGAATTGGATCTGGGTCGACCAGTTGTACGGTCCACCGTCGTTGTACTCATTGAGCAAGAGGAAATACTGCTGGCCAATGGTCGAGCTTGGAATGTACTGCATGATGCGTACAACCCAGGCGCCGGTGGTGTAACCGAAGAATTCGTGCACAAGATCGGAGGTCGGTCCTATCGCGACAGAATTCGGGGCACTCTGCGCCTGTGCATCAGAAGTGAAGGCGGTAGCAGCCGGGTTGTTGTCCCAGCCCTTCCAACCGTTCACACCGTGCATACTAGTGCCGGTAGCGTAGGCGTCGAAGTCCTCGGAGAACTGGGCGCTGGCAATCGACGGAACGGCGAGCGCCAGTCCCATAGCTGCAATCAATAGCTGCTTAACTCTCATGGGAAACCTCCGTTGGCAGTTTGGATGGTTTGGCTGAAGCCCAACTATCATAGCGTCCACTGCCTAGATAGGCAACGATTCGCCTCGCCGTGTACAACTTTCCCAAACGGGAAACCTCCTACGGAATAGCTACCACACAACAGTTCGCCCAATGTCATGGCCGTCTCCTGCCCGGATACGGAGACTCCCCTATATCGAGGAGTCAGGCACCCGTCTAGAGTCATACATGGAGCACTGGCGCTGGAGGCAGCGTGACCGCTCCAACAGGTCGTTTTTTGGATAAGTTGACGCCAATCGATGTGTACCTGGGTTCTGCCCAAGGTTTGCGACGTTGTCAGGAGCCTTTGCCCAAACGACTTGTGATCCCTCGGCAGCGATGACCGTTTGTCGATCCGACGGCTCTTGATTCACGCCGATGGCCTCCGTTACACCCGACTTGAGCGCTGGCGGTCCGCACGGGCGAGGCCGGTACGGGGGTGGTAACGATGTTTGGCAAGAAGCAGCCCGAAGTAATTGTTGTCGGCGCCGGCCCAGTCGGCCTTTTCACCGCCCTTTGCCTGGCCAAACGCGGTGTCCGAGTTCAGGTTGTTGACGAGGCCCCCCGCCGGGCTATGCATAGTTACGCGCTCGCACTTCACGGCGACGCTCTCACTCTCCTCCAGGACCATGGCCTAGCCGAGAAGGCCTTAGCTGGGAGCTATCGCGTCAAAACTGTTGGCTTCTGTGACAAGACCGAACGCCGAGCCCAGATGAGCCTGGCGTCGCTCTCCCACGACTATCCCTTTGCCGCCGTCGCCCGCCAAAACTTGATCGAAGGGCTACTCGAGGGAGCACTCGAGGAAGTGGGGGTGAAGATCCTCTGGAATCACCGGGCCGCCCGTTTCTATGATCAGGGGGACTGCGTCCGGGTCACGGTCGACAAGATGGTTAAGGCATCCGTCGGGTACTCCGTTTCTCATACTGAGTTAGTCGCCGCGAGCAGCAAAGAATCGGATGTCGCGTTCCTTATCGGAGCCGACGGGCACCGCTCCCTCGTGCGGCGTCAGGCTGAGATCGATTTCCCGGAGTGCGCGGAACCACGTCAGTTCGCGGTCTTCGAATTTGAGACGAACGCGGATCTAAAGCACGAAATGAGCGTCGTACTTGATCCAAACTCGACCAACGTGCTCTGGCCCCTACCGGAGGGGTTCTGCCGTTGGAGTTTCGAAATCGACGCCACCCCCAACCTGTCGGATTCTCGGACCAAGGATCGACTCGCGGTGGACATTGGTGCGATGCGCTTCCCAATGCTGAGCAAGGACCTCCTTCGTCGCCTCATCGACGAACGCGCCCCTTGGTTCAAAGCAAGTATCGGCGAGATCCGCTGGCGCATGGCAGTCCGCTTCGAGACCCGCCTGGCCGATCGATTCGGGGATGGTCGGGTCTGGCTCGTCGGTGACGCTGGGCATCTGACCGGACCTGTAGGTGCACAGAGTATGAACGTGGGTCTGAGGGAAGCGAACCAACTTGCCACGACTATCGCGAGCATTCTCAGAGACGGCACCTCTCTCGACGGACTCCAGACCTACTCCGCTGGGCGCCGCGAAGAATGGCGCGAACTTCTGAGCATGGACGGGGGGCTCGAGGCCACCGGCGAGACCGATCCTTGGATCCGCGACTACGTGGACGGCCTCCTCCCCTGCATTCCGGGTACGGGGAAGACGCTGTCTGAGTTAGCAGGCCAACTTGGGATCGAATGGGCCACAGTGGCCAGCTAGCTCATCGCCTCGAACCTCGTTTGATTGACGTTGTCCGTTTTCGGACGCTCTCGTCTTACTACCGGACGGGATCGGATGCGAATCGTCCGTGCAATCGCTTGTCCTGTATGGCTGAGTGCGGTGGCACTCTACTTGCAAGAGGCAGGACTATGAAAAATTCTCCAACCCGATCGTGTCTTGGTTCACCATCTTCGCTTCGCGCGCGAGGCACTTTCTCCCGTCATCGTTCTGCCATCGTCTGGATAAGCCTGCTCATTTGTTTCATCGCCGCACCGGCGGCCCTCGCCCAATCGATCGACATGGTCGAAGCGACCAGGGCTCGGCTGCTGACTTCTCTGGTCACAGCGATAAACAGCGGTAACGCCCAGGAGATCGAGGCATGGTCGGAGTCAGCCGCCGAGGGTGCAGAGGATGTCGCATCAAGATCAGCAGCCCTCGCAGCCGCCGCCTGGGCATTCCACCGAGAATATGGGAGGCTAACTCTTCACGCTGAGTTGACCGCCAACGCGACGATGTATGAGGTCTGGTTTCGGAGTGAGGACACGAAGGCCTGGGGAGCCATCGGACTACTTTTCGAACAGGACGCTCCACAGACAGTCCGCGGCATGACGACCCTGCGGGGAGCCCATCCCGAGACACTCGAGTTACGAACGCTGGAGCGAGATCCGAAACGGCTGGCGAACTCACTTAGCTCGTACCTGGACCACCTCGAACAAACCGACCACTTTTCTGGAGTAGTAGCGCTCGCCCACGGAGATCAGGTCATCGCGCAACGTGCATTTGGTCTCGCCGAACGACGATTCGAAATTCCCAACACTCTCGAAACGGTTTTCGACCTTGCCTCCGTCAGCAAGATCTTCGTTGCGATCGCCATCCTGCAGCTCGTCGAAAGAGGTCTGATAGACTTGGACGAGCCGATTGGCACCTACCTCGACGACATGCCGGAACCCTGGCGTTCCCGTACCACGACGAACCAGATGCTCAAACACACATCCGGCATCGAGCTGGACGACTTGGATGAATACAGGTCGATCGAATACGAGTTTGCCAACGCGAACGAGAGATACACTGCCATCGTACGGATTCTCAGCTCGCTCGCAGAGCAGGGAAACGACCTGCCCCCTCACGGGTTCGACTATACAAACGAGCCGTTCGCCATGATGCAGATCATGATCGAACGCTTGACCGGCGTGGCCTATGCCGAGTATCTCGAAGAGAGAATTCTTCGGCCAGCCGGAATGACAAACACCGGCTTTGCGCAGGCCGATCGTCCACCCAAGAACATGGCAACGGGTTACACATCCGTCGACATTCGGGACGGAAGATCGAGCCTCGGAGAGCGGCGCGCCAACCTGTTCTGGTCCCACCGCGCTCCACATCCGGCCAAGAACGTCTCGTCGACTGCGCCCGACATGCTCAAGCTCGCAACGGCTCTTCGCAATGGGACGTTACTCAGATCCGAGACTCTCCAGGAGATGACAAAGAGTGATTCCTCACTCGACCGTGTCTGGGGTCTGGGTCTGACTCTCGAAAACGTTGGGCAATTGAATCGCTCATTCGGCCACGACGGAGGCACCAAAGGAGTCAGCACCCGGTTCAGGGTCTACCCGGAACTCGACCTCAGTCTCGTCGTCCTCTCAAACTTCGATTCCGTTTCGGGACATGTCCACGAGCACTTCGAGTTCCTCCTCGGCTCCGAGTAGGCCCCGCTGCCCCTGGGATCTCGGCGAATCTCGCCACGTTGCGTTTCTGATCTACCACCAAAAACACAAGAAAGGACCCTGCGTCTGCAGGGTCCTTTCGCATCATCCTTCAGGCCAAGTGGGCTTCAAAGCACTTGCCGACCCGAACCGTACGAGTGACTTAGAACTGTGCTTTGACTTCGCCCCAGCTCGCATCGAGGACCGGCGTCGCAGCACTCTCGATCGTCATCGACTCGAATTCGAACTCGGTTCCAACGTTGTCCGGAACGATCTTCCAGAGGTTGAAGCCGAAACGCGTCAAGCCATCGAATCCATAGGTGCCCAAGGCATCCAGGATGTCGAGGGACGCCAGCGTCTCGCCGACATAACCGAGGTCGAAGTTGAAGTTGATCGGATCCTGGCTGATCGGAACTCCGCCGGGGGAAAAGGGACTCGTCGAGACAAAGAAGCCATCGGATACGGGAAAACCCTCGACGAGAGTGAAGTAGGGAGTCTCTCCAACCGGAAACGGATCGATCAAGCCAAGCTCGACGCCACCCGAAAAACTCATAACGAACGAACTCTGATCGATCTCGTAGCCGCGGGTATCACCAGGAACACCCTCGGTGAAGTTATCCGAGTCGACATCGAAAGATACCGTGAGACTCTCGCCGACATTGATGTCGCCGACCGGCGGCGTGTTCTCAAAGTTGCCAACGACTTGACCGGTGATAGTGACCGTAACGACGTCTGCTTGCGCAACGGGCGCAACGAGCAGACAAGCGACGACTAGACTCGCCAGCTTCCACATGATGATTCCTCCTAGTGACGGTTGCTGAAAAGGTGTCGTTGCTGCGCGGGATTCGCACGAGCATCAGGAATTGTAGCGGAACCAAACAGCTTCTTCAAGACTGTCTTTCAAAGGATCTGCCAATGCCAACTCGCATTCGCTTAACGAGTTCGCTCCCTACCCAGTCCCGTTCATCTACATGCTCCGCTGGTTACCGCTCGAGATGCCATCCTGGTCGGATCTGTTAGGATGATTTCGGTGCTCGGGCACGGTTTGTGTGTTACCGGTCACCCTGTCTTCCAAATCTTCGAAAACGAGAGGAGTCGTTCTATGGTGACAATCGGCAGATATGGCAACAGAATCGAAGCCGAGTTCGACCACACGCGACTGGAAAGCGCAGGCATCGCCTCCCTCGTCCTTGGCCTGGGCGTCGCGATGGAAGGCGGGATGCAGGGAATCCAACTCCAGGTGGCCGAAGTAGACGTCGACGCCGCGCGTGAGATCCTACGGAACGAAAACGGAAACGACTAGTACACGACGATCGGCACGCCGTGACGACTCGCCCCGACCGAGAGGCGTGCCAGATAGACGCCGGATGCAACCCGGAATCCGTCCGCGTCCCGCAAGTCCCACTCGATCTCGCCCCTCTCGCTTCGCGCAATAACAGGTATCTCTCGGACCCTACGCCCATCGGCCGTAAAGATTTCCAGACGGGCCGGAGCTGTAGCCTGTTCGATCACGTAGTCGATACGCACCTGCTCCCGGGCGGGATTGGGAGAGGCCGCCAGCCAGAGTTTCGTTTCAGCGACGCCCGACACACTCGATGCAGCGCAATAGGCTTCACTGGAGAGATGAACTTCGTAGTTGTCGGGCGAGCCACCGGCAAACTCGGTCCACGCGACCCAGGTGTCGAATACTTCGCCGCCCTCCTCCTCCGCATTCGGCACAATTGCCCGGGGAACCCGTTCACCGGTAATTGAGGGGCGATATCCATCCTCTTCGTCGGGGAAGCTGATGACCTGGTCCGCGGTCGCGCCCGACCAGCCGCCAGTGGTAAATCTCGAGACGTGTTGCTCGGCCGTCTGCCCGAGTGCACCCTCGTCATCTTCGTTCCAGGCGATCAACGCTCCCGAGCAATCCGAATAGAAGACGTCCGCGTTGGATGTACTTCGAGTGTGATCTTCGTCGAAAGAAACTGGAATGGTCATGGTCTCCCCAGTCCAGGTCGTGCCGTAGTCATCGGAGTAGGTCACGTACGTCTCGTAGTGAAACGGGCTCGACGTGTCGAATGAGCCAGCATAAATCGCAAATATCCAGCCATCGGCGTTCCACGGATCCGTGGCTGCCGCATCGTTTGAGGTCATCAAATTGACGGGCTGAGAAATCGGACGATCCGCGCTCTCACTCGTCCAGGTGTTTCCCTGATTGTCGGAGAGTCCGACATGGAGAGTCCGGTCACCAGAATCATCATCTTCCTTCCAGGTCACGACGAGACGGCTTCCGGCGATGACGATTTTCGGATCCAGAGCGGAGTTGTCGTCTGGAAAGCTGATGATGCGATCGGCTGCGGTTCCGGTCCACGTGTTTCCACCGTCAAATGATTTCGAGTAGTGCACTTCCGCTGCCCCACCCGGATTCGATTGATGCCACACGACGTGCATGACTCCGTCCATGTCGATTGCGGCCGAAGGGACGCCCGCCTCTCCTGTCGAGGCGAGATTGCTCAACACGAGATCGGCTGTTTCCGACGTAAACGTAGTCCCTCCGTCCGATGAAACACCGTAATGTACTTCGCGGTTGTCGACGACATCCTCACTCCAGACGACGAGGAGGCGACCGTTGAAATCGACGGTCACGGCTGGTTCCTCGTAGGCATCCTTCCCGTCCGGGAAACTGATCACCCGATCGGAAGTCGTGCTCGACCAGGTCGCGCCTCGATCCGTCGAAACCCCGTAGACGATCTCGCGATCCAGCGGGGAGTCCTCGGCCCAAAGACAGTGGAGCAACTGAAGACGGTCGTCGAAAAGAAGCTGGACGCCCCTCGCATACTCGTTGTCATCGAAACTGATTTGTTGGTCCGCGGCAACTCCGGTCCAATCGGCCTGAGTGGACGGGGGGCCAAACAGAAACCCGAGGCCGAGGAAGGCGACAGCGAGGGCTACACAGGCAGAGTGGGAGCGCATAGATCTAGATCCTCCAATGGCCACGACGAACCACGAGGCCCGCTGGCAGGGTTTGGCAAAGAACTACCGAGTTGTCGCGTGGGCCAGAGCGACTCCGCTCTAGCCGGGGAGGGAAGCGCGGTCTTGGAAGCATACTCCGAGCCCAACATCCCAGCCAAGACTTTGGGCAATGCGACTCGCATCGACTGAAAGGACGAATCACGCCGGAAGCTGCGTCACGACCGACTTGGTTCGCTCACGCCGTCAAAAACCAGACTTGCCACGATTCGAACTCAATCGAATCGTGGCAAGTATCTTCTGACGACAAAAGCACCGCAGCCCGACGCTATCTGCCTTCCCTTATGATGCGAGCAGAATGAATCGACGTGCAGCCGCTGCTGCATAATCGCCGAAGCGCTCCCCGATCTCCGCCTCATGTTCGCGGGCCACGGGGCCCTGCGAAGCCCCGACCCCAAAGAGAGTGATGGTGCCGATCAACGAATCGCCTGACATCATGGGGATGCAGACCGCGCTGCGAACGTCAGCATTTTCCATCATGATCCGCATCTCGGACTCGGGAAGGTCGACATCCTGCTTGACCTCACCCGTCACGATCACGTTGTCGATGAGTATCTCTTCGAGCGCCGTCATGGGATGGTCCTGACCTGGAGAAGACATTCCATGCGTCGCCTGAAGCCCGAGATCCGATGATTTCATGGTCTTTCGCGACACCGAACCCTGGGCCAACCGGACCAGGGCAACGTCGCTCTCCAGAAGAGTCGTCGCGCAGTAGGCTGTCAGCTTGGCGAAGCTGGAAGAGTCTGGAGACTCAGTCATGGCGAGCCCGATCTCACTGAGCGCAGAAAGGACCGTCAGTTTGCGCTTCGATTCGTCCTGCGCTTCCGCGTCACGGATGACATGACCGATAGCCGCAGCGATTGGCGTGGCGATCTCGTGGAGATCGGTCACCTCGTCTTCGCCGACAGAATTCTCGAAGACGATCACGGCGATCGTCTCGTCGCTGTGCCGGATGGGAACTCCGATCGTCGTGAGCCCAATCACTCCGCGGTCTGAACCATCAACCTGTCCCGTCATGGTAACGGGCTTGCCGTGTTTCGCTACCCAACCCGGAACTCCGGCTCCGAACGGTACCGATACTTGTGTCTTCGATACGACGTGACTGCCCGCACTCGCAGCCAAGTTGAGAGTCTCTCGCTCCGCTTCGACCAGATAGATCATCAGAGAATCGACAGAAATCAATCGATCGATCGAGCTGGCGATCCGGCCGAGTTTCTTGTCCATGTCGTCGTCGGTAAAGGCGACAGCCTCGATCTCCGCCCGAATCGTCAATTGGGTCGATCGAGCTCTCATAGCTTGGAATTGCTGGGAGTGGCGTAGAACCGCACCCAGCTGAGATGCAAAAGAGGCCGTACGATCTCGGGTAGATTCGTCGAATGCCTCGCCCGTGTCCGTCGAGTTGACGTTGAGGACTCCGAGAACAACGCTTTCGGCCTTGATCGGAACGCACACCGAAGAGCATACCTCGGGGCGACCGCCCGTACCCCGGAACCGCTTGTCACCAACGCGTCCCGGCAAGAGAAGAGCCTCGCCGGTCTCGGCAACCCGACCAGCAATCCCTTCCCCAATTTGGGTGCGAGTTTTCTGGACAATCGGATCGCTGAGACCACGAGACGCCACGATGGCGAGCTCGCGACCGTTTTCCTGCAGGAGCATGAGGCTGCCCGAGCCTCCACCCGAAACACGAAGCGCCATGTCCAGGACTTCGACACAGAGTCGATTGAAATCGGTCACAAGATCGAGGGCCTGGACGAGAGTTTGCGCATCTTCGCTTTTCGGCGCACCGGGAGTCCCCAGTTCGAGAGCGATCGAGTTCTGTGTGGCAACCGACTCAAACATGAGTTGCTCTTCGCTCGGTCGGACCCAGAGCAGGATCCGCATCGGCTTGCCCGGCGAAGATTGACGGCGTTTTGCCTGAACACAAAATCGCTCGACCGTTTCGCTGCCGGGCGATTTGACTTCGACATTGGTTGCGGTAAGCCGATTGCCCGTCAGCAGCATATCTCGCAGCGCCTGAGCGAGGGTCCGAGACTCCTCGCCATCGATAATCTCGCAGGCGGCCAGAGGGTGGTCGGCCAAAGAGGGCTTGGCTTGAATGCTCATGTCGATACCGAGAAGCCGTCGGAACGACGGGTTCGCAATCTGAACGGAGAGATCCGGACCGAGGACAGCAACGCCTTCCTGGATCAACTCAAAAACTTCTTCGCTGAGCGACGTGAACTGGGACTGATCGTCATCCGGGGATGGAGTTCCGATTGGCTCGCCTCCCAAAAAAGGACGGCCCGGGACATTGGGATTCTCCGGCATTGGTTCAACCATTTTACATCTCCGCTGTTGTGGTGGTTCTACTTATGGAGATCGACGAGGGCGGTGGGGAACTTCATCGTTAACCGCACGGAGAGTCCCCAGACACGAAAAGTCGGAGCCATGACGAAGCTCCTCCATCCAATACAACTGGCCTCGGGCAGATCCCCAAACGTCTGTCATGTAGCAATTTACAAACTGAAAAGCAGGATGACCCGTCGGGCCCTTATGGCCCTTCAATGCCGTGGATGAGGCAGGCGCCAGTAGCGGAACTGTCGATCAGGAAACCGTCAGAGAACCGTCGCTGGGCCGTCGCAAAGCTGTCAGGGAGAACGACTCGAAAACGGTCCGTCAGGGTCGGCTTTTTGGCCCTCTTAGCGAACCGACTCTTCGTCGGATGACGGCCAGGTGAGTTGGGTGGCATTGTCGGCAAGCGCCCTGAAGATTTCGGTCCCGGGCCAGGCCAGTACGAAGAGGTAGTAGTTGTCCACCGTTCCCGTCACGACGGCAGCACGGTCCATTCCCTCGTCGAGGTACCCCTGATAGATGGCGTGATCGTACCCCCAATGTTCGAAGGTCTGTGGTCCGTACGAATTCATGACCACGACATCGGGATGGACCGCAACGATGTCGTCCACCGTCGGGTCCTCGAAGGCGATCGACTCGTTGTTCAGACCGACCAGATCGAAAACACGCCAGCCTGAGTAGTAGGCCAAAGCACCAGCATCGTGAACTGCGAGGAGGCTCTCCCCGCTCTGATCGAGTTGCCGTAGTTTTTTCCCCAAGTGAACGTGAGCACGGACGGCGCGCTCCGAGTACTCCGAAGTCCACTTCCAGGCAAACCACCAGTTCTTCGAGAGGGAAAGGACCTGGGCGGCAAGAACGAGGACACACCCGGCCGCCACAATCGGATAGAGGGTTCGCTTCTTCGCCCACTCCAGAGTTGTCGAGATTCCGAAGACCGCGAAGACCAGCACAGGCGGAAGGACGGGATGCAGATAACGATTCGAGTACCCCATGATTGGATGAGTCATCGCAAAGAACGCCAGAAAAGCCACGATCGATACTACAATGGGAAGAGTCCTTCGTCCCCCCGCCTTCCAACCCACGAGGGCAAAGCCGAAGAGGGCAACACCCTGTTTGAGAAAAGCAAAGACGTAGCCCGGACCGGATTGCACGGGAATCGGACTTTGGCCGGTCTTGATGGCGAAAGGCGCCGGAAGTAGGTGACCAAAGTAGTCCATTCGGAGAAGGAAGTAGACCAGCCCTGGGAGAGCGTAGCCGAGCAGAATCGGAATCCAGAACCTCTGTCTGCGGAGCGGTCGATGAAGAGCTGAACCGACCAGAAGAGCCACGCCAACGATGAGGTTCCCCTCGGGCCTGGTCAGCCCGCAGCAAAGCGCGAGGAGGCTCAAAGCGAACGGGCTCCCTCCCGACAGTTCGTCCTGACAACGCAGGAAAACGGCCAGGAAAAGACAGACGAGCAAAGTGAAGAAAGATGTCTCCATCCCAGAAACTGCGTGGATCCCTGTCGGAGCATAGAGCGCGAACAGGACCGCCGCGAAGGAAACTGCGATGTGGTGGGCGCCTGAACGACGAAGAGCGGTCGAGAAGGCAATCATGGCAACCAGAGTCCCGATTGCCGCCGCGACTCCGAGAACTTTCGCAAGAGTAACCACGCCGAGGCCAGCCTTGGCAGCCGCCGCCAGAATGATGAGCCAGAGAAAGGTCGTACATCCCTCGACCGGATCCTCTTGTAGATTCCAGCGAATCCCCCCACCTCCGGCCAGGTTCTCCGCGTAGCGAAACGTGATGAATGAGTCATCGACCGTCAGGGGCCAGAAGAGGAAGACGCCCAGGCCCAACAGGATCAGGGACAAGAGGAACCACGGACCGGAGGTGCGGAGCGTGGCTCGAACTAATGAAACACTCGAATCTCGATCGAAAGTCATCATCACGAAACATCATCGGTCGCAGTCGCTGGACACGTCTACCCCGCAATGTGTCTCGGCCACCGGAGACCTCCGCCAAAATCAGGTGTCCGCTTCCGGACACCGCGCTTGCGAAGACGGACATCGTGAGCGATTCGTTACACCCATAACTCGTTGCAAAACAAGGATCTTGAGCTTGGCATCGTCCTTGCTTGTCCTACGCCGAGTCCACTCGAACCCAGGAGGCCGTGCCGATGGATCGCCAGATTCCACAAAGTGAGCGTCGCCGCAAGCGACTGCGACAGGTTGGGATCATCGTGGCCCTCTCCGCCTTGGTCGTCATTACGGGAACCCTCGTCGGCGGTTGGCTGCGCCCGACCGTCGCCCGTTCCCGAATGCGAACCGATACGGTGAAGCGCGCTGACATCGAGGCGACCATATCGGCCAACGGCCGCGTTGTGCCTTCCGAAGAGCAGGTCCTGACCAGTCCGATCGACAGCCGGGTCGTGCACGTGCTCCATCAACCCGGCGACGAACTTAGCGCGGGAGACCCGATCCTCGTCCTCGACGAAGCCGACACGCAACTCAGTCTGGAGAAACTGGCTGATCAGATTGCTATCAAACGCAACGCCAGGAAACAGGCGAAGGTGGAGTTGGTCGGACGTCGCAATGATCTGCGCGGGAAGATCGAGATCAAGAGCGTCGAGCTGCGTGCGGCGGAGCAGGAAGTCGGGCGTAACCAAACTCTCTTCGAAAAGGGCCTCATCACGGAGGTCGCTTTGGAGAGCTTCAAGATCAAAGCCGAGCGCACCCGGATCGAGCACCGACAGTTCCAGGAATCGAGTTCTCAGGCCGAGGAAGAAATCCGGGTTCGGTTCGAGGGCTTGGATCTCGAAATCGCGATACTGGAAAAGGAGCTGGTGCGGGAAGAGAAGCGACTCGATCGGTGCCGTCCCAGGCCAAGTGAAGATGGAGTACTCACGTGGGTCGTTCCTCGGGTCGGGACGGCGATCCGCCGCGGAGACGAACTCGCGCGAGTAGCCAACCTGCGGTCTTTTCGGGTCGAAGCAACTCTCTCGGATGTCCACGCCGCCAAGTTATCGGTCGGGCAGGTCACTCGCATTCGCGTCGGAGAAGAGTTGATCAACGGGCGTGTCACCCAGGTTCGCCCGACCGTCCAGGACGGTCTCGTCACGTGTGAGGTATCTCTTGAACAATCCGGCCACGCCAACCTTCGGCACAACCTTCGGGTCGACGTCCATATCGTGACCGAGCAGAAGAATTCGGCCCTCATCGTCCAGCGCGGGTCCTTCCCGATCGTAGACGGTAAAGAGACGGTCTATCTCGTCCGCGAAGGAGAGGCCATCCGTACGCCCGTCCGTTTCGGAATCACCAATTTCCAACACTACGAAATCCTCGAAGGGCTCGAAGTCGGAGACGAGATCATCCTCTCCGATATGTCCGAACACGTTCACATGAAGGAGATCATGGTCAGATGAACACGGAACTGCTCACCGCGTCGCGCACCGACAGGAGCCAGAACACTCCGAATCGGTCCGCCATGATTCGGCTTCACAATGTGGAGAAGGTGTATCGAACAGACCGCATCGAAACGCTCGCCCTCAGCAATATCCAATTGGAAGTGAAGCGAGGCGAGTTTCTCTCTATCATGGGGCCGTCCGGGTCTGGCAAGAGTACGCTCCTGAACATGATTGGCTTGCTCGATCGACCCTCGAGTGGAGAGATCGAAGTGGACGGTGTTTCTGTCGCCAAAAAGAGCGATGGCCACCTGGCCCGGATTCGGGGCGAGACGATTGGTTTCATCTTTCAGAGTTTCCATCTGATTCGCGATCTCAAAGTTCTCGACAACGTGGAGATCCCGCTCATCTACCAATCGGTCTCGGGGGCGGAACGGCGACGGCGAGCCGAAGAGGCGCTCGATCGAGTGGGGCTCTCCGCCCGAATCTCGCATTTTCCGGACCAGCTTTCTGGAGGCCAGCAGCAGCGGGTGGCCATCGCCCGTGCCATTGTGAGCCGGCCCAAGCTCCTACTGGCGGACGAACCGACGGGCAACCTCGACAGCCAGATGGGTGGCGAGATCATGGAAGTGCTCGAGGAGTTCCACCGTGAGGGAACGACGCTGGTCATGGTGACTCATGACGAGGCCCTGGCCGAACGAACCGAACGGATCGTCCGGGTTTTCGACGGCCGGCAGGTTCACTAGAAAGGAAAACGGATGATCCGCAACTACTTCAAGCTGGCCCTGAAAATCCTCCTCCGCCGCAAGTTCTTTACGTTCGTGAGCTTGTTCGGGACCGGGTTTACTCTTCTTGTTCTGCTCCTCGTCGCCGCCATCCTCGATTCAGCCATGGCTCCCGGAGTACCCGAAACGAAACTCGATCGCACGCTCCATGTGGGCAACGTTCGCATGGCCGGACCGAGAAATGAGAGCAGTTCGAGCGCGGGTTTTCTGCTCCTTGACCAATATCTTCGCGACATCGAAGGCGTGGAAACCTTTGCCATCTGCTCGGGCGCAGAGCCTGCCGCAGCCTTCAAGGATGGAAAAAAGTTCGAACTGCAGGTTCGGCACACCGACGCCGCCTTTTGGGAAGCCTTTACTTTCGACTTCCTCGCCGGACGCCCCTTTAGTGACGCCGAAGACAAGTCCGCTGCGATGGTCGCCGTCATCAACGAATCCACGAAGCGACGTTTTTTCGGCGAGAAGGAGGCGGTCGGGGAGCGAATCGAAGCCGGTGGACAGCGCTACGAAGTGATCGGCGTGGTTTCCGACGTCGCCATCGTCCGCGTCAACACTTCTGCAGAGATCTGGGCCCCGATCGGCACAATCCCGTCGCCGGAGTTCCGTCGACGTCTACTCGGTGGATTCACCGGCGTCCTTGTCGTCGTAGATCGGGCTGCTATGAATGGCGTCCGGGAGGAAGTCGCCTCACGAGTGTCGCACGTCCAACTCCTCCAACCGGACCGCTACGACACGATCGAGGCACCCGCCTCCACTCAAATCGAGCTCGTCGCCAGGGATACAGTGGGTGAGCGATATGGAAAGGCGCGGGTCGGCAGGTTCTTCGCGTTCGTTCTCGGCGGAGCGATTCTTTTCATGGCACTGCCGGCAATCAACTTGATCAATGTCAACCTGAGCCGAATGTTGGAGAGGGCCTCGGAAATCGGCGTCCGCAAAGCCTTCGGCGCAACATCCACCCAACTGGTCGGACAGTTTGTTTTCGAGAACGTGATTCTGTCCGTCTTAGGAGGGCTCCTCGGATTGTTGGGCGGCTTCTTCGTCATTCTCGCGGTCAATCGCAGCGGTGTGATTCCCTACGCGGACCTGGCCATCAACTACCGCGTATTTCTCTACGCGATGGCTGCCTCGATCTTCTTTGGTGTCCTCTCGGGGGCCTATCCCGCTTGGCGAATGTCCCGCCTCGACGCTGTCGCGGCCCTGAAAGGAGCGATTCGATGATTTTGCATCTTTTCCGGCTCGTCTGGAATCGGCGGCGCGCCAACGCTCTCGTTATGATCGAGATTCTCGTGTGTTTTCTTGCTCTTTGCGTGGTCCTGACCTCAGCGGTCCGGTTTTCTTCCCGTTGGAACGAACCGATCGGATTCAAGTACAAGGACGTGTGGCAGGTGCAGCCAAGGATGGGGGCCTTTACGCAATCGAGTGAAGAACAACGGCTTGTCATGAAGCAGAGTCTGGCACAGCTGGAGAGCGGGACGAGTCAACACCCTGAAGTCGAGACCGTCGCACTCTGCGCAAACGCACCTTTCTCGAACAATTCGGACAGTCAGACCATTTTCATCGATGGAAAGAGGCACGGCCTCCTCGTCACAAAGAGTTCTCTCTCTCTCAAAGCTCTCCTCGAACTGGAGCTCGTCGACGGACGTTGGATCGAGGACGCCGATGAAGCCCTCGCCTGGACTCCGATGGTCATTGCCGAGAAGACCGCAGAGTCCCTCTTTCCGGATTCGAACCCTCTCGGGGAACGCTTCCCGTCGTTCAACCGCGAAGGTCAGCGAGTCGATTACGACGATCTGGAACCGGAAGACCGAGGAAAGGACTACCGTGTCGTCGGAATCATGAAGAACATTCGCCGCAACGGCGAGGTGGGAACCCCGGTTCACGTGGCTTTCGTTCCGGCGGACCTCAAGTCGGCGCATAGCTATCCCCCGACCAACCTCCTCATCAAAGTCCGGCCTGGTACGACCGCGCAGTTCGAAGTGAAGCTTCTCAAGTCGCTTCACGCACTCCAGCCCGAGTGGAGTTTTCAGGTCTCAACACTCGAGCAACGGAGGCGAAGCGTTCTCCGTATCCACCTCCTCCCTCTGGCGATCGGCTCGGTCGTGGCAACCGCACTCATTTCCATGGTCGGAATGGGGTTGGTTGGAGTCCTTTGGCAGAATGTCGGACGGCGCACCTCGGAACTCGGACTGCGTCGAGCGCTCGGTGCGACAGCCCGACAAGTTCAGTTCCAGATCATGGGAGAGCTCGGAGCGCTCGCCACCATCTCCCTTCTCATTGGGACAATCATCTTCTTGCAGGCGCCCTTCCTGTTTCCCGATCTGAAACTATCCTGGAATGAGTGTCTGCTCGGGCTTGCTCTGTCCGCCCTCGTGACCGGCATCTTCGTAAGCGCCTGCAGTTTTTACCCGAGCTGGTTGGCCTCTCGCATTCAACCATCTCAAGCTCTACAGTATGAGTAGCCTATGCCGGACCGTACAGACCGACTCACTGGACCAACCTGGAGACGACCCGAGTGATTCTGATCGTCGATGACGACTACTCCGTGACAGCGTCCCTCGGCCTACTTCTCAAACAGGCCGGGCACGCCTCCCAGGCCGTCGACAGCCCGGCAGCGGCCCTGGCTGTCCTGGGTTCAGAGCGAATAGACCTGGTTCTCCAGGACATGAACTTCTCGCGCCAAACGACCGGGGAAGAAGGCTTGCAGCTCCTCCGCCAGATCAAGGAGCTGCATCCGAATCTTCCGGTTGTTCTCATCACGGCATGGGGTTCTATTGCCCTCGCAGTCGAGGGCGTGAAGATTGGGGCAAGTGACTTTCTGACCAAACCCTGGGGCAACGATCAACTTCTTGCTTCGATCGAGACGATCCTGGAACTCTCGCGCTCGATTCCAGAGTCGAGCCTGGAGCGGGACGAGCTAGACCGACGCTACGATCTCTCGAACGTCATCGGAAAAGATCCAAAGCTACTCAGCGCTCTCGAGCTGATCGGACGGGTCGCCGCCACGGATGCCTCGATCCTCATCACCGGTGAAAGCGGAACGGGCAAGGAGGTCATCGCCGAAGCGATCCACCGCAACAGCTCAAGGAGTGAGGGTCCGTTCGTCAAGGTCAACTTAGGTGGAATCCCTTCCACGCTGTTCGAGAGCGAGATGTTCGGGCACACCCGCGGCGCGTTCACCGACGCCCATCAGGAACGCAAAGGCCGGTTCGAAACGGCAAACGGCGGTACGATTCTCCTCGACGAGATTGGAGACCTCGACTTCAAGGACCAGGTCAAGATGCTCCGGGTTCTTCAGGATCGAACAATCGAAGTGCTCGGGTCGAGTCAAAGCAAGTCACTCAGCATTCGAGTTATCTCTGCGACGAACAAGGATCTCGACGCAGCCGTTGCCACCGGAGAGTTCCGCGAAGATCTGCTCTATCGACTCAATCTCATTCGCGTTCATCTCCCCGCACTTCGGGAACGTCCCGGTGACATTTCTCTTCTCTCCGCTCACTTTCTCGCTCGGGCGCAGGAACGATACGGGCGATCCGGCGTCGAGATCGACGCGGCGGGAGAACAGTGGCTTTCAGCTCAGTCCTGGCCGGGTAACATCCGGCAGCTCGAGCACGCGATCGAACGTGCTCTTCTCGTCCATGACGGCCAAACTCTGGGCGTCGATGCCTTCCGACGGGCCCTGGATCCGGGCATCACGGAATCGAGACGACGACTCCCGGATGTTGGAGAGATGACGATGGACGAAGTCGAAAAGGCGCTTATCGAAAAGAATCTCGCCCATCACGATGGAAACCTGAGCAAAGTAGCCGAATCCCTTGGGATCAGTCGTCAGGCCCTTTACCGGCGCCTCTCCAAGCACGGAATCGAGACGTGAGCCTCCGCGCCAGGGTGATCCTCTACCTCGTCCTGACCCACGTTGTGTTCTTTTCCACAACTGCATTCCTCCTCCGTTCCCACCCGATTTGGCTGCTCACGACCGAGTTGTTCTTTGTTTTCTCCCTCTGGTACGGGATCCACCTGACCGGCGCTGTTTTCGAGCCTCTCCGCATGATTCGAAGCGGCATTGCCTTTTTGAAGGGGCGGGATTTCACGACCCGGTTTCGCGAGGCAAAGCATCCGGAGATGAATGAACTCATCCACGTCTACAATGAGATGGCAAACCATCTTCGCGAAGAAAGGGTTAGAGGGGAGGAGCAGGAGCACTTCCTCCAGGAAGTCCTATCCCTTTCGTCGACCGGAGTGATTACTCTCGATGTCGAACGACGAATTTCGTCTGTCAACACTGCTGCCTTACGGATGCTGGAAGTCGAGAGATCCGTACTGATGGGAAGCCAACTCGAGGAAGTGAATACGACTTTTGCGCAGGATCTTGCGCGCCTTGAACCCGGCGAAGTCCGGTTGCTCACCCGCCGCGGTAGTCAGCGGGTCCGCTGCCGAATGGTCGGGCTCCTCGACCAGGGATTTACCCGAGGCTCTTACCTACTCGAGGAATTCACCGAGGAATACCATCACGCCGAACGAACCGCGTACGGCAAACTGATCCGGATGATGTCGCACGAAGTAAACAACACGACAGGCGCAGTAAACTCCCTCCTGGAAAGCTGTCTCAACTACCGGGATCAGATTTGCGAAGAAGATCGCACCGACTTCATCAATGCCCTCGAGGTGGCGATCGGGCGTAACGCTCAGATGAGCTCTTTCATGAGAGGCTTTGCCGAAGTCGTCCGGCTCCCGCCACCACAAACCGAGCCAACGAACCTCATTGCGATACTCGACCGGGTTTCGATGCTCTACGCTGGCGAGCTCCAGAGGCGACGGATCGAGCTACGCTCAGAAGTGGGAGAGAACTCTCCAAACCTCCTTCTCGACCCCGTCCAGATGGAACAAGCGCTGCTCAACATCATAAAGAACTCGATCGAGGCGATCGAGACGGACGGAAAGATAACCATCCATCTTGTGCCCAACCGAAGTGAGGTGAAACTGATTGTCGAGGACAATGGGCCCGGGCTCTCCCCGGAAACAGCGGAGCAGCTCTTTAGTTCGTTTTTTACGACCAAGGAAAACGGTCAGGGAATTGGCCTCACCCTTGTCCGGGAGATCCTGCTCGGCCACGGCTGTGACTTCACCCTTGAGGGAGACGGAACTCAACCAACTCGATTCCACATTTCTTTTCCGGCCCAAGTGATTGCGACGTAGGCATACGTAGCAAGAGACCAGCGCGACTACCCTTCCCTAAACGTGCTGAGACAGTCGGTCACGTTTCTCGGTTCGGGCTTGCCAGCGCAAGCGACGAAGCCCCGGCGTGTCTCTCGCCGAGGCTTCATCTGGAGCTGTGCATCAAACGGGCTTCTCTCGTAACGATCTAACGGAGGAGAACCATGGTCTGCTGCGACCGCTTTTCTCCGATCCTGACCTCGTAGAGGTAGAGGCCACTGGAGACTTCAGATCCCACTTCGTCTCGTCCGTCCCATTGCACGCGTTGGAAACCGGAGACTGCATCTCCTACCTCGACGTACCGAACCTGGCGCCCGTTCACGTCGAGGATCCGTACATCGACCGAGGCCGCCTCCGGTACATCGAACTCGATCGCAGTCGTCGCGACAAATGGATTGGGATAGTTCGCAACACGGAAATCCGCCAGAAGGCTTTCTTCTTCCACTCCAGAAACGCCGCAATCGGTATCAGAGTCGTCATAGACATCGTCGCCGTCATTGTCCAGGCCTTCTGGAAGGCCTGCCACATTTTCGCTTCCTTCGGTATTGCACGGGTCGGTTGGAATGTTCGGATGTTCACTCCCGGGGTTGGCAAAGTACGGTGGGAGAACCTCCTCACCCACGGTATCGTAGCTCGACGGGTCCGCGTCGAGATGGCACTCCGTGCATTCGGTGACACCAGTCGTGAAGTGATGTTGCCGTAGACCAGCACCATAACCGGATCGACCATCCGCGACTTCAGGATTCCCCTCGACATTGTCTTCCGCCCGACCATGGCAACCCATGCAGGAGATCGGGTCCAAGCCGGTGCCTCCGGCAGACCTATCGAGGATAACCGGGAATTCATCGCTGCTGAGATGACAGGCTTCACAGTCGCCGCTGACGAGCACACTGCGATGAAGGTTGTGCAAGTTCCCCCAGTTCATCCCGTCGGTGAGCGAAATGTAGTTGTTCGAGCGGAAATCACCGTGACACTCGCGACAGAGCGTCGCGTTGTCGTTTTGCGAGTAGCGCTCGAAGGCCGATACAGTTAGCGAGAGGCAGAGTAGAGTCGCAGTGGCCAGTGCTGCGGTGAGAATCGGCTGACGTAGAGGGTGAGGATGAGAGCGATTCAATCGGTTCATGGTGACGCCTCCGTGGCATTCTGTCCCAGATGTTGAGTTTCATCGGGAGGCGACGCCCCATCCGACTCCCGAGCGCATGAGTATGCTCCTCGGAAGCTAGATCGGGGACATCGCGCAGACTAGAGCGAGAAAACCCCTACCCTCTGATTTCGGGGACAGCTGCGGCTACGGCGTAAAACCCCACTGACACTGATTGAAACTGAAAAGGATACGGAGATGGGGTAGGGAAGGAATCGGATCCGTTAGTACTCGTTGATCCAGTTGATCTCCGCTCCGGATTGGTTCTGTTGACCATAGAGGGATTCCAATCGGAGATGCTCGGTGAGGAGATACTCGAGATTGAGGAGCCACCCCTGCCCCTCACCCAGCGCTTGCTCGTACTTGAGGAGGATCCTGGGACTGAGGTACTTACCAAAGACCAGGGCGCTTCCACCTTCGTCCTCGCTGCTCTGCTGAACGGAAACGAGATCAATCCCGAGCTGACCGGCAATGCTCTCGCCAATCTGTGCCGTACCGTAGGCCGCGGCGAGATCCGTTGCGCGACTTCGGAGCAAACCAACCTGATCCTCGTCCAGCTCGTCGAGGGGGCGGCCAAGAATCAAGAAGGACATGATGTCCCCTTCCGGCATCTCTGGTTCGGAACGAAGCTTCAGTCGCGGGGCACTGGCCTGCCCGGTCACCTCGACCTGAATCAGTGTATCGGAGACCCGCGTCGACAACTTCAGATCGAGAGCGGGGTCGATGTCTTCTTCTCCGTAGAAGCCGACGGTTCCCTCGTCGACCTCGAAGTAGCGTCCGAGAAGAGTGAGGTGCCCTTCTCTGGCTTCGAGGTTCCCATTCACGGACAGAACGCCATGATCTTCCACGTCGATCCGCCCGGCCAGTTCGACTTCCAGGCCACCACCCCGGATCCAAAAGCTACCTGGGATGTCTACGACGACATCCATCTCCGGTGCGATCCGCGGGGCCGACTGTAATGAATCCGACTGCGTACCCTCAGGAACAGGACCATTCGAAGATGGCGAACGTGTGGAAGATGAGACACGCAGAGAATCTGCCACGACCCAGAGACGCGAAGTCCCGGTAACAGGAAGTAGGTCTTTCGGAGTTTCAGGAAGTACGAAAACGCCGCCGGTCACATTGACTCTGCCGCGCATCTGGGGATTGCGCCCCGTTCCGGCGAAGGACAGCTCCGAGTTGCCTCCGAAGTGTGAGCCGTCAGCGAACCGGACGCTCAACTCCTCCGATTCGAAACGACCGGTGAGTTCTGGGTCGAGCGGATCGCCCTTCGCAGTCAGGTTCAAACGACAGGTTCCATCCACTGTGTAATCGCCGCCGAGGAGTGGACTCAACTCTTCGAGCACAATCGTCCCTGATTGAAGTTCGGCAGACATCGCGGCTTCGGATGCGACCTTCACGTCAAACGGGTGCAAGGATACGGAGAGTGGGTAGGTTCCTTCACCGGTCATACGATCCTTGCCGCTTCGCCGGATCCAGAGTCGGCTCTCAATCTCCTCGGATTCGTTCTTGTACTCCCCATCGAACCCCAGAACGTAGGCGTTCATCTCCTCCCAATCCGGGAACGAGAGTTCTCCGTCCGCGATGATCGTTGGGAAATCCGTCGAGCCACTCAAAGTGATGGAGCTGGTCACGACACCGGTGCCTTGCGGGTCATTGTGCGTGTCGTTAGCGAAGATCGAGATCGGAAAACCCTTCGTCTCCAACCGCAAGTCGATCGCACCGGGGTCGATCGAGAAGTCCGGTGGGTAAACCGTGACCCGGAGGGGCACCCGTCCGTTTGCATACAGGAGTGAGTCCGTTTCCGAAACCACGACTGCCTCGACGACCGCACCATCTGGTTCCGATCGCGCCATCACTTCCGCAACGAGATCTGTCTTCCCGCCCAGGGAAAGTCCTCGAATCTGGCTCTCCAGACTGAGAGCTGCCGGTCCTTTCGCTTGTAGATCGACCAGCACCTCTCGAGGCCAGAGCCCTGGGGGAAGCTCCAAAGAACTTGGTTGTTCCGGAAGATCGAGATCGGCCCGAAGTTCCAGATCGACTACATCACGCGACGTCACGCCGTCCGCCCGTATCGACCCGAGCGTCCCTCGCAACGCAAGATCGGAGATTTCGAGCCGTTCGGTCTCGGCATCGAACGAAATGAGGAACGGCGTTTCGTTCTCGAGACTCTCTCCGTCCAGAACCAACCTCAGAGAGTCTGTCGCGACCCTCCACTCTGTCGAATCTCGCGACACGTCGCCGGAATGATGAAGACCCAGCTCCGAACCATCCGCCGAAAAGAGAATTCGTCCCTGTGGTGAAGGACCCAGGGTTCCGGCGAACGCCAACACCGCGTCGTCGACACGAATCGACGGCGTCTCCAGCCCGGCCGGGAGGCGGATGGAGATTGCCGTGGAATCTTTCGACCAATAGCCGTCACCGTGAACCTCGGAGGCCTTTAGACCTGGAGCAAGGAACTTACCTTCGAGTTCGAAATCGAGAACCGCCGCTGAATCCGTTCCCGCCCAACGCGTATTCGCCCGAATCGCGATGTGATCGTAATCCGGCACCTCGAATCCCAACGTCGGGAGAAGCAGAAGCGAATCGATCTCGACACTGGCCCGGAAGTCAACGCCAGACGCCGATTGCTGTCCGATGGCCCGAAGTTCCATCCCGGGCAGACGGACATACGACGAATCCACGACGGTCTCGCCTCCTCGTCTGACAATCGAAACCCGACTTTCTTCCAGCCATCCTCTGCCCTCGAGATTCGAGTGGAACGACCAGTCCACTCCTTCGACGAGAATTCGGGCCCGACCTCGGCTCGGTCCGAGAGAGTCGGTCATCGTTGCCTCCGGTCGAAATGCTTTGAGCAAGCGGGGACCAGGGAGGTGAAGTTCGACTTCGGCCACAAGTCGAAAGACGTCGTCACCCTCCGGAGGAAGCAGGCCAACAGATTGTCCGGGCGACCCGGAGCCAGCTGCTTCACTCGCCGGTGGATTGAACTGGACGGTTCCGTCCACATAGTAGGGACCGTCTTGTATCCAGATCGCTCTGAGGCGATCGACTAGTTTGATATCCTCCCCGAGCCGAGAGAAAAGTGGCTGGGGAACGTTTCGCCACTCTCCCCGTACCGCGAGAAGACCGCTCTGACCCGAATCGAGTCGCCCATCCGCAGTGAAGTGACCAAGATTGCCAACAACCTCTACGTCGTCGAGATCGAGTGCGCCCGTCGAGGCGATGCGAATCTCTCCGCCAAGGCTTGGTGTAAGGCCCTGTCTTCCTCCCCGGACCACTCGACTCGTCATTGACCCGACCCAGGCCGACCGCTCTCCACTCGAGCCGGGTGGGCCGGGAGGCCGCACTTTCAGTGCATTCACTCGAAGCGGTTCGAGTCGGGCCAGCCAGCGATCCTCACCCTGTTCGACCGCGGCGCGAAGCTGCAGAAGGAGTGGATCGGGGCCCGCGACATAAGCGTCTCCAGCAACAACAATGGGCGTTCGGCCCAAGCTCTCTGTCAAGGCCGAAACCGAAACTGTCTCGAAGGGAGAGGAGCCAGGATCAGCACGCGCGTCGACTTGGAGGTCGACTCGCGGAGTAGCTACGCTTCCCTGCAGATGTGCCCGCAATTCGCCGCTCAGGCCGGACGGAAGCTCAGCGGGATCGAACCACGGTCGAAGGACCTCGCCTCCGACCAGGTCGAGCGCGAGTTCCAGATCCACAACCGGACCTGCGCCATCTTCGGAGTTTTCGTAGGTACCTGATGCCGAAAGCTCGCTCCCTTGGCTCTCGACATCAAACGAGTCCATGCTGAGAATTCCGTTTACCCAGTGGAAACGCAAATCAGCCCGTTGGAGCCACTCGTGATCCACCAAACGGAGATCCAATTCAAAGTGAGGACGATCCCCGGTTTCGGCTTTCACTCTCAGGTCGGCTTCGAATGCTCCATTCACCCCGGTCTCCCTGAACCCTTCGCATCCCGGTCGACGGGAAAGATCGTCGAGGGAAGGGACACTCAGCGTCCCGTTACCCGCGATACCCTCGATCGAACCGGTCTCGGCCGAATACGAGCAATCCAACGAGACCGTGATGGGCACGCCCCATTCGACGGGGACATCTGCCTCTCCGGCCAGGAAAGAGAGAGTTCCGATCTCCCGGGACTGAACTTGTAGTTGAAACGGCCAACCCCTCACCGGCTCCACTAAGAGATTCCCATCGAGGAGGACAGATGGCTCCCCGCCATGCAGGAGTCCAAGAGCTCCCTGCAGTTCGCTGTCGACACGTACGGAATCGGAAAGAACCAGATCGTTGGCCCGAACGACGAACGACTCTACGGCCAGAGAAGGAAGGCCGCCCCAAGAGCCCACGCGCGGAAACCCCACCTCTCCATCCTTGCCTTGATCGACCTCGGGCTCTCCCTCGGGCGTCGAAGCAAGCGCCCGCTGGATTCTCGGAAGGACCACCGTCACCGCCTCCAGGTTCAATTCGAGAACCCGAAGATCCCGATGACGAAGGCGCCACAGATCCACTTTCACTCGTCCGGAAGCCCGCTCCACAAGGACAGAATCGCCGACGACCCAATGAACATCTTCGAAGGCCAGCTCGCCGAGACTCGGCCAGGTGGCTCGTGTCCACGAAATCGACCCTGGAAGGTTCCCGGTTACACGATCGAGTCCGAATCCGAGAAGCTGATTTCGCCCCGGCGCGATCGAGAGGACGATGAGGACTGTCGCGAGCATGAGGAGGATGACGACACCAAGGAAGAGCACACCCCGAGCAGCGCGTCTCACCAACGAATTCCAACCATTCACGCGACCCTCGATGTGGCCATCTCCTCGATTCGTCGAGGTCAAAACGGATGTCCAATCGCGATATGGTAGGCCGTCTTTGGCTGATCCGGAACCAAGTCTGTCAGACGGAACCCGACGTCTCCGCGGATTGGTCCGATCGGCGTCGAAATGATGAGGGCGGGACCGACAGCGTACTCGAGTTCATCGAGCCGCACTTGGTGTCGATTTGACCACACCTGCCCGGCATCGAGAAAGACGGCTCCGCGAAACGTCTTCCAAATCGGAACTCGCAGTTCGAACCCCGTCTCGAGTTTCGCTTCTCCTCCCAATGGCGTCCCTTCCGGGTCGACCGGGCCAAGGCGGCTCCGGCGAAATCCGCGCATCGAGGTCGATCCACCCGCAAAGAACCTGTTGTTCGAGGCCAGATCACTGATTTCACCCCACGGCCGAGCCCAACCAGCCCGCCCACGCATCGCAAAAACAGTGTTCTTTGTCAGACCGAAGTATCGTGAGTAGGATCCTTCCAACGAAAAGAAGCGGGATTCCGAAAGCACGGTCGGAATCAGCGTCTTCGCGCGCACCCAACTGTCCCGACCGCGAGAAGGGTCGAGGCGATCATCGACGCTGTTGTTCGCCCATTGAGCCGACAGCTCTACCTGAGTCTCGTTCGAAACATCGAGCTCCTCAAAGTCCGACTTCGAATCGACATCGAGCTGCAAGAGCTCTACGCCTAGATCGTAAGTCGTGAGAAAGGAGGGTCGATATCCGAAAGAGAGCCTTGCCCCGCGCTCGACGGATTCGAAGCCCTCTTCGAAGAGCCATTCGACCCGCCCCTCCAGTTCAGCTCGCACGTTGGCTTTGAACAAGGCCGGCCACCAGAAACCCGTTCGGACGTTTTGGCGGCGCTGGGAATAGAGTGCGGAAAGTCGTCCACCGCGTCCACGCTGGAACAAATTCCGATGCTCCCATCTCGCTTGAGCCCGGAAGAGCTCGTCCGTTCGAAAACCGAGACCCGTTTCGACGCGGCGAGGCACCTGGTCGATGAGTCTGCAGGTCAGGTCAAGGACGCCAGTCGGCGCATCGGGATCGAATTCTGCGGCGTTGACAACTTCGATGCGGACCTGGCGAAACAAACCCAGTGCGCGAAGACGATCCTCCGCGTTCCGGACTCGTGTCGGCGAATACAGCATCCCCTTCTCGATTCCGAGGACTCGCTTGGCCAGTGGAACGAGATCATTTCGTTCGGTTCCGGCCACCCCCACCGTGCCAAAGGTGCAGAGAGGTCCGGCCTTCATCTTCAGAGATACGACGATCTCTGACTGGAGCGCGGACCCAGCTACGGTCTCGCCCAGCACCGCACCAACCTGAGCCCGGGCATATCCTTGCTCGGCGAGGAACTTTTGGACCGACGACTCCGCGGCCTCGATCAAGTCTTCGTCAAATCTTCGACCGACCTCGAGCCCACCCTTCTCTCGTAGCTCGCGACGAAGAGTCGGCGTCAGACCCTCCAGTCGAAACTCCGAGATTCGCCTCTCGGGCCCCGGTTCGACGATCAATTCGAGTTCGAGGCGCCTCGTCTTCACGTGCGGAGTGACGTCGACTGTAACCACGGCATCGGGATAGCCGCGGCGAGCGAGAAAGAGCCGCGTTCGCTCGATGTCATCGTTGAGGGGATCTGGATAGAACTGAGATCTTTCGCGCCCTAAGTATTTGTCGCGTCCGGAGAGAACTAGTCCTTCCTTGATCCGTCGAGCCAAGTCGGCTTCGACTCCCCTCACCTCGAGCGATTGAACGGTCCAGCCGCGATAGGCCCGATCCCTGGCCGGATCGTAGGGTGCGCCCTCGGAATCGACGACGCCGAAAGCAAGCCAAACCCCAATCAGGAGCGCGGCAAAGCCAGCTCGACGGCAGATGCTCGGGCGCGGGAGTCTCTGCTGATTTCGAGGGAGGCTTCGCAAATTCGATTCCATACGGGTGCTACACGAAAGGAGCCCCTCTGGGTTCCGGCGGAGGCCATGGAATCTATGAAAGCGGAATCCGACCGGCTTCGCAAGCCAGAGAGCGAGTACGGAGCGGAGGGCGAAAGGGGCTCTCGAGGAGAGCCCCGGTGCGTTCAGAGAGAGATATCGAGGCTCGCGTCTTCGATGATGACCGGATACGAGTACCCAGCCCCAAAGTCCTTTTGCACAGACAGCGTTCCACGGACGGTCACGACATCGCCGACCTTGGCGTTCTGGTCGGTTGTCACCGTAATATCGTTGTTCTTCATCGCTGGCTCTCCACTCCCATCCTGGAGGTGGAGCCAATTGCGTCCAAGGATACCAGAGTTGTACTTGACGACCTTTCCCCGGAAAACGACGATCTGGCCCGCCAGCGTATCACTGCCGTCCCAGAGCTCAGCGACGGTGTGACCACCGTCGGGCTTCTCGATTCCGGAGAGGTCGCCGGTAGCCGCCGGTGCGAGGCTCCGACTACTTCCACCCACATCGGCCGAGGTCATCCCACTTGGCATTCCCGAGTTCATGTCGAGACCAGAGTGAGGATCACCGCCAGTCCCGGTCGAAGCGCTGGAGGTACCACCCGTACCTGCGACTCGGTCGAAACCGCCGACGAAATAGAGTTCAGCAAAGGTCCGATCGAGAGTGTCACTGTGGAAGTCGGGCATGGCCATCTCGAGTGAGACTCCGACCTCGTCCCCGACCGCGACTGTCGTGGTGGGTCCAGCGGCCCAAATCGTCTCTCCTCCGCCTTCCAATTGAACGTAGGTGTAACCACCGGAATTCATCGTCTCAGCCACGTGACCGACAAACTTCCCACCGGCTCTTCCGGACCGAGTCTGTTGTTGGACATCTGTCATTCCGACCGCCGCCGCACCGGGGTCCGCACCAGTTTGTTGCAAATCGACCTTAGGATCGCTCGCACAGCCAGCAGCCAGGAAGACGAGAGCTGCGATCAGGGTCAGAGCGAAGGGTATGCGAATGTTTGACATGGTCAGACCTTCCCTTGGTTTGTCGATTGTTGCGCACAAGAGCTAGGATAAAGCGTTTTCAATCGAGGGCAAAGCGCTCGTACGTACGGGATTGCCGAATAACTCATCCGCACCATCCCGGGGGTCCCGCTTCCATTGGCACATGGGGGGCGGGGTGGCCACGGTCGAGAACAGATCAGTCGATATAGACGAATTTGGCCGGATCGAAGCCGTTGAACCGGGTCGATTCGGAAAAGGTGTAGGCGCCCATACTTCCCGCGATGAGAAGGTCGTCGAGATGCATCTCCGGCAGGTTGACGGTCGAAATCTCGCCCTGCTCGTCCCGTGAAAAAACGTCGATGCAGTCGCAGGTCGGCCCGGCCAGAACGTAGGGCAGACGAGGCCCGGATGTGTTGGTCTTCATGGGAAACTTCATCCGATAGAGGAGCACTTCCATAAACGCACCATAGGTGCCGTCGTCGAAGTAGAGCCAGTCGCGCCCATCCCGAACCGATTCCGAGATCACCTTGGTTACGAGAATGGCTGCGTCCCCGACGATGGCCCGGCCCGGCTCGGCCACGATCTGAACATTCTCGTCGAACAGTGACGTGTAGTGCTCGCTGATCGCCCGTCCCATCCCCTCGATGTCGATCGTCTCATCGAGATAACGCACCGGAAACCCGCCTCCAATGTCGATCATCTCGAGTTCGATCCCTTCACGTTTCGCACCGTCAAACACGAGTCGAACTGCATCGAGAGCTTCACGATAACGGTTCACGTCCAGACATTGACTTCCGACGTGAAAGCTGACGCCCCGCGGAACCAGGCCCTGGTCCCGAGCCATGGCCAGGAGCGCAACAGCCTCATCAACGGGTGCACCGAATTTGTCACTGAGATGGGCCACACTTCCCTCGTTGCTGACCCTGATTCGAATGTGGACATTCGCGCCCGGTGCATGTCGGGCGAGCTGCGTTAGCTCAGACGGGTTGTCATAGGTGAAGTCGTCGAGCCCGACCTCAGTTGCGTGTTTGATGTGGCGGGGATCTTTGACCGTATCGGCAAAGATCAGATCTTCTCGTGGGTCCGCTCCCGCGGCGAGGGTTTGCTCAACTTCACCCCGGGAAGCAACGTCGAACCCCGCTCCCACTTTGGCCAGGATGCGGAGGATTCCGGGATGCGGGTTGGCTTTCACAGCATAGAAGAGAGAGACCGCAGGAAGGCTGCGATTGAGACGCTCATAATTCTCGACGATCTGACTGCGACTGACGACATAGATCGGGGTTCCGTGCTCCTGGGCGAGCTCGTTGATGCGCCCGATGGGCAGGTCGTATGGATTCATACTCTCGAAGCTACTCGCTGACGACAACCGGGACCGGATGCACGTTCACTCCGGGTCGAGAAGTCATCCAACTCCGGAGAAGGTAGTAGCCCACACCAGCCGTGGTCCCATCTCGCTCGTTGCCGTCCCAAGTCTCGACGTAGGTGTGGGTCTGACCCGGGGCCCAGGCCACCCGTCCGGGCATGTCTCCGAAACCTCGACCGTCGGACCATTGCCAAACGAGAGCGCGACCATTCGGATCGGTCGGACGATCGCTCGGGCGACCGTGAATCGCGAAGTCGTAGCGCTGGGTGTCGATGAACTCTCGGACGAGTTCGGTGCGATTGAGGTTGGTGATCGACAGGGTAATCTCACGTGGGGTCCCGCGGGGCGCGGTCGCCGGCACGATCGTCAGGGTGCCGACAAGAGGCATACGGTCGGGAACCTGGCCCTTCACGACGAGGCGGGTCGGCTCGACCCGGACCCGGAAATCGCTTCGGGACGGGATGACTCCTTCGAGCACGTAGACGCCAGCACCGACCCGGTGGCCACGATTGTCGAGCCCATCCCATTCGGCTTCGAACCTGTGCACACCACCGGCCTCGAGTTCGAGCTGGGTAGCAACCTCGGGGAAGGAGAGGCCGTGCGCCCAGTTCCATACCAGCATGCGTTCGTCGGTCCCCGTCCCGTCGTGGTCCGGATCATCTCCGCCACTCTCGCCATTGGGATCACGAACATCCCCCGTGCGAAGCAGTCGGAAATCATATTGCTGGCCGTTGGAAAAAAAGAGTGTGACAGGCCGTTCGCCTTCGTTCTTCAGCGTCATCTGAATCCGGCGAGCCACGCCGGGATCGGCCTCGATCGGATCAACCCTGATCTGCCCCCCGACTCGAGCGGGTTGCGGCCGATCGTCGATCAACTCGTCGACGAGCCGTTGGAGCTGGGCCTCAACTCGTTGGAGCCCAGCCGGCATCAGGTCCTCTTCTGCGACTACGCGATGAATGCCTGCGGCACTGGTCAAGGAAACTTCCACGATTCGCATACGGTTGCGGTCCCCGGAGAGGTATTCGGACTCGAGGTTGCCAAACTCAGTAGCCCGGAACCAGGTACCGATCTCCCCCATCCGCTCCCTGCTCAACTGCGTCCGCTCCGAACGTCCCGTCCCGTGTCGGTAGGCAACGGCCCAGCCATCCGACTCGATGAGCAATCCCTCGTCGGGTCTCATCGGATCGTGATAGGAGCGGTATCGAACCCAGCCCGCCTGCGGAAGAACTGCCAGTGTCCGCGTGATTCCACGTCCGACGAGATGGACGAGATACTCACCCGGCCTGAGCGGAGGCAGAGAGACGCGGCCTTCAAAATCGACCGCACCCGACGGCGACGTTCCACCAGCCACGGCACGAACCTCGATCTGACCAGGCTCACGTCCCGGATGAGAAAGTACTTCGATTTCGAGAGACTGAAATGCTCCCCCATTCCGATCGACGGCACCCCAGGCGTGAACCTCGATGGCCTCACCTTCGAATACCACTTCGGGAATTGCCCCTCCCTCGATGGTCAGAAAAGGCTCGACGACCGGAGCTTCGGGGTCGTCGGCACAGCCGCTGAATAGCGCCAAAATCGCGAGCAGCGGAACCCAAAGCGGGACTGTCGGATAGGTATTCCGAGGATTCATACGGCCTCCTGTCAAATTGGCGGTCGGGCCGGGGTGCTCAATCCCCCGTTTCCTGACTGTACCAATGATCGGCTGTTCAGCGAAGACCCCACAGGCCGAGTTGCCGGTTCGAACCAGCCCTTTCCTCACTCCCTGGACGAGTCTGAACTAACCCGGATTCGGACGTCTACGGCACTGGCCTCTGCCCGATCGGGCGTTGCGATGAAGGGGTTGATATCGAGTTCAGCGATGTCAGGATGCCGTTCCGTCAGTTGGACGAGACGAAGGAGAATCTCGACGAGAAAATCTTTGTCGATAGGATCTTCTCCTCGGACCCCCTCCAGGAGTTGAGACCCGCGGAGTCCGTCGATAACTTCTCGGGCATCTTCGCGGGTAAGCGGCGGAACTCCGAAACGCACATCCCGAAACACCTCGACATACTTCCCACCCAGTCCAAACATGACGGTAGAACCGAGCTTCTTGTCCGAAGAGAGTCCGTAGATCACTTCGTGACCTCCTCGAATCATCTCCTGCACGAGAAAGCCCTCGGCGCGAACTCCAGCGGATTGGATTCGTTGCTCCATCTCCCGGAAAGCGCGATAGAACTCCTCCATACTCCTCAGGTCTACGGCGACCGCACCCACATCGCTCTTGTGAATGAGTGCGGAGCCAAAAGCCTTGAGCACGATTGGATATCCAATTTCCTCGGCCGCCCGGAGCGCTTCCGACTCCGCACCGACAATTTGACGCTGGGCGACCGGAATTCCGTACGCCTCGAGCACGCCGAAAGCGTTCTCGAAGTCCATGAACCCTGCTCCCGTCGTCTTGACCATTTGCGCCACTCTCTCGTCATCGACTTCGAACTCAGGCGCTGGAGTGCTCGGGCGATCGCGCCATTGCGCATACTGTTGGAGTCGGCTCAAAGCGACTGCCGCCGACTCGGGAAAACGATAGACGGCGATGGACCTGGCGTTAGCTCGGATGCCCGCATAGGCATCTTCGGTCGACATCATTACGACGGCGACCGGCTTGTCGGGCACTTCCGACGCCCGGTCATCAATCGCCCGAAGGATCTCCTGCGGCGTCGAGGTGAGCGGAGCAACGTGAATCGCCAAAACCATATCGATTCCGGGATCGGCAAGTAGACACTTCATCGCGGCGTCGTATTCGGGCGCACCGGCCGCGGCGATCATGTCGATCGGATTGACGACGCTCGCCGCCTCGGGCAGGAAGGAACGAAGGGCTGCCGTCGTCTCCTCCCCGATCTCGACCAGGTCCAAACCGAGGCCGATCACGGAGTCCGTGGCCATGATTCCCGGGCCTCCAGCATTGGTTACTATGGCGACGCGCTTTCCCCGGGGCCATGGGCACCGATCCAGGGCTTGAGCAATATCGAACATCTCCTCGATCGTCCTCGCCCGAATCACACCACATTGATCGAGGAATGCGGAAACGGTCACGTCCGTCGCGGCTATCGCCCCCGTGTGACTCGACGCGGCCCGAGCCCCCGCTTCGGTCCGTCCCGACTTGACGATGAGGATCGGTTTCTTCAGCGAAACTCTCTTGGCGATCTGAGCAAAGCGGTGCGGATTTCCAAAAGACTCCAGATACATCGCAATGACCTTCGTCGCAGCGTCCGATTCCCAATACTCGAGAAGATCATTTGCGGAAACGTCTGCCTTGTTTCCCATGGAGACGAATTGGGTAAAGCCAATGCCCAGACCCGCCGCGACGTTGAGAATGGCCACCCCGAGGGCGCCGGACTGGGTAACGAACCCCACCGAACCCGGCTCAGCCGGCGTCGGGGCAAAGGTGGCATTGAGACGCACATCCGGATTTGCATTGATCACACCCATGCAATTGGGGCCAACCATCCGAGCTCCCGCCGCCCGAACGCGACCGAGAAGATCGTCTTCGAGCGCTTTACCTTCCGCTCCCACTTCCCCAAAGCCGGCCGTAATCACAACAAGACCACGGATCCCTTTGGCCAGACATTCGTCGACCACATCGATCACGAGATGCCGGGGCAGGACGATCAGGGCCAGATCAACGGGGTCGGGCAGGGCGGAGACCGAAGGTGCGCAGCGAAGTGAGTGAACCACTTCGGTATTCGGATTGACCGGGTAGACGGCGCCGGCGAATTCGTTCTGGATGAGGTTGTGGACGAGCGCGTAGCCGATCGTGTCGTTCCTGCGAGACGCTCCCACCACAGCCACTGAGCGCGGGGAAAAGACGGGATCCAGTGAATTCGGTGGTTGTTCAGTCACAGGACCAGCACTCCTCATCTAGCAGCCTCGAAAATCGACTCGAAACCAAGAAGATAGCGAAGAGGAGCCATGGTGGCAAAGTTATCCCAATGAGGGGATTCCCGGGTGCCCGTTTGCCGGAACTCTTCGCGGCTGACCCTCTCCACCATCATTGAGCCATCGCAGAGGACGGAGATCCCGATCCCTGGTATCCTTTCTGGCATGGTTGAAGACGGAGACACGGCCAGAAAGAACCCTCTCGGCGAAACCGCCCAACTGCTGGGAAGGGTTCGTGAAGGCGACGAGAACGCGGTTCGGGACCTGGTCGACATCTATAGGCCCCTTCTCGAACGATGGGCAACCGGACGGATCCCCGGACACGCCCGCGGGCTCGTCGACACCGTTGATGTGGTTCAGGTCTGCCTGGTACGGGTCCTCGATCATGTCGATCAATTCGACGCGACTCGCCCGGGTGGCTTCCTCGCCTATCTCAGACGGTCTCTCATCAACCAGATTCGAAATGAAATCAGGTCAGCGGGGGCCCGCCCTCAAGCTTCGGAGGACGTGCACGAGCAGGAACTTTCCTCCCCGACGCCGGGAGGCATGATCAGCAGCGACACGGTCGACGCATACGAGAAGGCTCTGGACGGCCTCGGAGAAGACGAGCAGGCCGCGGTGATTCTGCGGGTCGAATTTGGCCTGAAGTACCCGGAAATCGCAGAGGTGCTGAAACGTCCATCGGCCAACGCCGTGCGGATGCAGGTGAGCCGTGCTCTCGTCAAACTAGCCGA
>Ga0315338_1001170_pt1 | contig 37053 bp, 29 predicted proteins | sample ASW8metaG_FD_204518 | JGI IMG/M metagenome (GOLD analysis project Ga0315338, IMG submission 204518) | Ammonia-oxidizing marine archaeal communities from Monterey Bay, California, United States - ASW #8 | ecosystem: Environmental > Aquatic > Marine > Coastal | place: USA: California | collected... | reverse complement strand
CTTGATGATCTAGAACAAAGGGAACGAAAGCGTACTGGGCTCAGTAACCTTAAAGTGGGTTACAACCGGGTTCACGGTTACTACATTGAGATCAGCAAGTCTCAAGCCCAATCAGCACCTGATGATTATATTCGCCGGCAAACGCTGAAAGGCGCAGAACGTTTTATCACTCCAGAGGTTAAAGAGTTCGAGGATAAGATTCTTAGTGCAAAAGAACGGGCACTTACTCGCGAACGTTTTCTGTATGACACTGTACTAGATCGGTTGAATATTGCTCTGCATATGCTCCAACAAACGGCAGAACACATCGCAGAAATCGATACTCTTACTAATCTTGCTGAACGAGCCCTTACGATGAGCCTCGACAAACCGGAGTTGACCGATGAACCGGGCATTAGCTATCAGGACGGCCGGCACCTGGCGGTGGAGTTAGCAAGCACCGAGCTCTTTGTACCTAACAACCTTGAACTCAATGACGAGCGTCGCATGTTGATTATCACTGGGCCGAATATGGGTGGTAAATCAACCTATATGCGTCAGACGGCTCTTATTACAATTCTCGGTCACATTGGCAGTTTCGTACCAGCCAGAGATACGCGTATCGGACCTATCGACCGCATTTTTACCCGTGTGGGCGCTGCAGATGACCTGGCGGGTGGGCGTTCAACTTTTATGGTCGAAATGACGGAGACCGCTAACATACTAAATAACTCTTCGGCCTCAAGCCTAGTACTAATGGACGAGGTGGGGAGAGGTACCAGCACTTTTGACGGACTATCTTTGGCCTGGGCAGCGGCACAGCATATCGCGAAGGAATCTCGGGCTTTCACACTTTTTGCAACCCACTACTTTGAGCTAACCCGCTTGCCCGAGGAGCTACCAGCTTGCAGCAACGTCCATCTAGATGCGGCCGAACATGGAGATGAACTAATCTTTCTCCACTCAGTTAAAGAAGGGCCAGCGAATCAGAGTTATGGATTACAGGTTGCGCGCTTGGCTGGCGTTCCAGGGGAAGTTATTGAGCAAGCACGTGATTACCTAGCTAACCTAGAGCAACGTGAGCACCAGCTAGATCGAACAGGACCCCAAAATGAATTTATTTTTGGGACTTCAGAGAAAGCCTCAAAAAAAAGCAGCGATGAGCCCATTGTTCGTGAACGGCTTACGAACATTGACCCGGATGCTCTCTCGCCACGCCAAGCGTTGGATTTGGTACATGAGTTAACCGAACTAGTTGCCCGCAAACCGCCCTAATTTTAGAAAGTCTGTTGCTTTCTTAACTACTGCTTTACACCAAGGTGTGAAATAAGTGGGGTCCCGGTAAACAACGACGGTTTGCATTTTCAATCCACAGATTATGAATCGCGAAGCCTTACTAGCGCTTCGCGATTGGTCCACGAGGCTACGATCCCTATGGCTTTCTCAAGTTCCATCCAGCAAAAGGCTGCATGTTCTGCCTCATTTAAATTAATTTGACAGACTGCGGTAACTTCCATATACCAAAGATATTCAACGTTCTCATTTACATTTGGAGCATAGCGTTCCCGCCACTCTGGAAGGATAGGGAAAGATTTGCAGATGCCAGTGTCGACGAGTCCTACTGGTTCCATACCGGTCTCTTCGCGAACCTCCCGAGCTGCTGTCTCCGCTGACGTTTCATTCCAATGGAGTGTCCCAGTCACCGATTGCCAGAACCCTCTTGGGTTCGTCCGTTCGAGCAGAAGACATTCTCGTTCGGGCGTGTGAATCACCACCAACACGGACTCAGGACGGCTGTGCTTCGGCATGGGTGGCAGTTTCGGCTAATCGGACTTATTGGGCGAGCGGATCCTGATCCCCACTTCCTTGAGCTGCTCGGCACTAGCAGAACTAGGGGCTCCGGTGAGAGGATCGGTAGCTGTCTGAGTTTTCGGAAATGCAATAACCTCACGGATGCTTTCAGCACCGGCCATGAGCATCACTAGACGATCAAGACCAAAAGCGATACCTCCGTGGGGTGGGCATCCGTAATCCATAGCGGTCAATAGAAATCCAAACTTCTCTTCTGCCTCTTCTGCATCGATACCTAATAACTCAAAAACAGCCGATTGCATTTCTAGCGTATGGATCCGAATCGACCCTCCACCGATTTCGGTCCCGTTAAGCACCATATCGTATGCACGGGAAAGTGCTCCTTTTGGGTCTGACTTGAGTTCGTCTGGATCATTTCGCAGTGGCGCGGTAAAGGGATGGTGAGACGAGGTCCAACCACCCTCGCCATCCTCCTCAAACACCGGGAAATCGATGACCCAGAGAGGTCTCCATCCCTCTTCGATTAACCCCCGGTCAACACCAAGCCGATCACGCAAGGCCCCTAAGCTTTCATTTACAATACGTAATTTACCCGCGCCAAAGAATACTAAGTCACCAGTTTCTGCCCCCACACGATTTAAGACACTTTCGACAACCTCAACGGGAAGAAACTTAAGGATCGGAGACTGTAGTCCATCCGCACCACCCTTACGATCGCTGACTTTGATGTAGGCCAAACCTTTCGCGCCATAACGACCAACCAGCTCCGTGTAGTCATCAATTTCCTTTCGGCTCAGGCTGTCGCCACCTGGCAGCTTAATAGCCGCAACACGACTCCCAGTATCGCGTGCTGGCCCAGCAAACACCTTAAACTCCACACCTTCGAAAAGATCGCCAACCTCAGTCAACACAAGAGGGTTACGCAAATCTGGAGCATCACTACCATAACGCTCCACTGCTTCTGCATAGGTAAGTTTTGGCAATGGGTTTGGAAGACTTATGTCCAGCACCGACTCAAATGCGTGCCGAACAAGTGCCTCCATCAATGTCATGATTTCGGTTTCGTCCATAAATGCCGTTTCAATATCCACTTGAGTGAACTCTGGCTGACGGTCAGCACGCAAATCTTCGTCTCGGAAACATTTGACGATCTGATAATAACGATCGAACCCCGCCATCATCAGCAGTTGCTTCATGATCTGTGGCGACTGGGGCAGTGCAAAAAACTGCCCAGGGTGCGTACGGCTTGGAACGAGATAGTCTCTTGCACCTTCAGGAGTCGTTTTAGCAAGGATAGGGGTTTCCATTTCCACGAAACCGGTCTCGTCAAGAAAATGCCTGATCGCGCGAGTGACAGCGTGGCGCAGGCGCAGATTGCGCTGCATACCTTCCCGGCGTAGATCCAGGTACCGATAGCGAAGTCGTATTTCCTCGCTGGCGGATTCTTCGTGATGAAATGGTGGCGTCTTGGACGTGTTGAGCACCGTGAGTTCTTTTGCAAGCAACTCAACCTCCCCCGTGGGCAACTCCGGATTAATGGTCCCTTTTGGCCGTTCCCGTAGAAGTCCCCGCACAGTTAGAACGTACTCGCCACGAACACGTTCGGCCTGAGCAAATATTTCTGGGCTGTCTGGGTCAAAGACCACTTGTAACAGACCCTCTCTGTCCCTCAGGTCGACAAAGATCACCCCACCGTGGTCCCGCCTGCGGTGCACCCAGCCGGCGACCGCCAGATCTTGGCCGATAAGCGAACGGTCTACCTGACCACAGTAATGGCTACGCATGGAATCTAACCTTTTGAAAGGCAAGGGCGTGCTTGGGTAAAGTGGCCGGATGTTACGGCGAAGCCTCGGAGGCTGCAACCTTATGTGCCGGGTGAGCTGGGTGCCATTGGGGCACGACGACCCCTAGGGAAATGATCATCTTCAAAGCCTCTTCCACAGACATATCCAATTCAACCACATCTTTTTCAGGCACAAACAACATAAAACCCGAGGTGGGATTAGGGGTCGTTGGAAGAAATACGGTTACGATAGCTTCACCCGTCCGAGATCGCACCTCAGGCGGGTCCTCCGAAGTCTGGAAACACAGGCTGTAAAGACCTGCGCGCGGGTATTCAATCAGTAAAACCTTCTTGAATGAAGAGTTGGAGTCACTGAATACAACTTCCGCGAAGTGTTTAACTGCACCGTAAACCGAACGTACCAGAGGGATCCTGTTTAGAAGTTTTTCATAATAATGGACCAAGCGCCGACCGAGTAGATTGGCAACCAGCACACCTGTAATGATGAGAACCAGCAGCGCTAAAATTACCCCTAGACCCGGAATACGAAAACCAAGCAGAGCATCGGGACGGTAAGGTGGTGGAATCAGAAACAGAAATCGATCCATGAGATCTATCAGCAAGGTAAATACCAGGATCGTGGCACCGATAGGCAACCAAACTAGCAATCCAGCCACAATATAGCGCCGAATTCGCACTACCATGAACCTCTCCCAAAATAATCAAGCGGCCGCAAAATCTGACCCTTTCCTTTTTGGACCAACGCTAGATTTCGAACCTGATGTAGAGTTCGAACTCGAATTACTCTTCCTGGATGACTTCCCTTCAGAAGACTTATTGTCTTCCTTAGCTTTCTTATCACCCTTATCAGCCTTATCAGCCTTATCAGCCTTATCGGCCTTATCGGCCTTATCGGCCTTATCGGCCTTATCGGCTTTATCAGTCTTGGTCTCCATTCCGCTATCAACGAGATTGCGCTTACTCTCCTTGTCAGATTTAAAATCCGTCTCATACCAGCCTTCACCCTTTAATCTGAATGATGGAGCAGACATTAGGCGACGTAGAGACCGAGCTTCACAGTCAGGGCAATCCTGCAATAGATTATCACTGAGCTTTTGCAGGGCATCGAACTCATGCCCACAAGACTCACACCGATATTCGTATATGGGCATATCCTGTCTTATATCTTAGATGTAACTGTGCCTAAGCTTGATAGTATAAGGGTGACATCTCGGAACCCTGCACCGCAACTTTGCACATATCTTAGTCAAACCGACTCTGTAGCTTTACCTTTAATAAAGTTAAGCCCCTCCGTGGAAGTTATTACCTGAATTGTATCTCCAGAAACAAAATCGCCATTTAAAATCCGTTGGGCAAGAGGATTTTCTACCTGTTGCTGGATAGCTCGTTTGAGTGGCCGCGCGCCATACACGGGGTCATAACCAGCGTGTGCAATCTGCTCACGCGCAGCTTCATCGAAACTCAGCTCCATACCACGCTCACCTAAACGTTCACGCAGGTACCCCAACTGAATGTCAACGATAAGCTGTAGGTGCTTTGTATCCAAAGGATGGAAAACCACCACGTCATCGATTCGGTTAACAAATTCTGGGCGGAATTCCTGGCCTACAATCTCCATTACAGCGGCCTTCATTTCAGCATACTTCTCCTCTCCCGCAAGTTCTTGAATCCTGTCGCTGCCCAGATTAGATGTCATCACGACAACTGTGTTTCGAAAATCTACCGTGCGCCCGTGCCCGTCAGTCAATCGGCCATCATCCAACACCTGCAGTAAGATATTGAACACGTCAGGATGCGCCTTCTCGACTTCATCCAGTAGTATCACAGAGTATGGCCGGCGTCGTACGGCCTCAGTAAGATAACCGCCCTCCTCATATCCAACGTATCCCGGTGGCGCTCCAATAAGTCGTGCTACCGAGTGTTTTTCCATGAACTCGGACATATCGATGCGAGTCATGGCGTCTTCCGCATCGAACAGGAATGCTGCCAATGCCTTTGTAAGCTCAGTCTTACCAACTCCTGTCGGCCCAAGGAACAGGAACGACCCATTTGGCCGATTTGGATCTGACAGACCAGCGCGAGAACGGCGCATAGCGTTGGAAACTGCTTGCAGTGCTTCTATCTGGCCTACCACTCGGGTTTCCAGGAAACTCTCCATTTTCAGCAGCTTCTCCTTCTCACCCTCCAACATTTTCATCACAGGAATTCCGGTCCATTTTGATACCACCTCAGCAACTTCTTCCTCTGTCACCTTGTGACGAACCAGCTGATAGATCTCGGACTCCTTAGAGAGTGCTTTCTCTAACTGTTTTTCGAACTCCGGTATGCGACCATATTGCAACTCCGACATGCGGGCTAGATCATTTGCGCGATGAGCTTTCTCAAAATCCATTTTCGCGCGTTCAAGCTCTTCCTTGATATGAGTAGCTCCTTGCATGGCTGCTTTCTCTGAGGTCCAGACCTCTTCAAGATCCGCATACTCCCCTTCGAGCTTGCCAATGCCTGACTCCAAATCCTCCAAACGGCGTTTTGACGCCTTATCCGACTCCTTTTTCAATGCCTCGCGCTCAATTTTGAGCTGAATCAGCCTTCTGTCTAGACGATCTAATTCTTCAGGCTTGGAGTCAATCTCCATGCGTATCCTCGAAGCTGCCTCGTCCACCAGATCTATCGCTTTATCGGGCAATTGTCGGTCGGAGATATAACGATGTGACAGCATCGCAGAAGCCACAATCGCAGGATCCGTAATCTCCACACCATGATGTACCTCGTAACGTTCTTTTAGGCCACGCAATATCGCAATAGTATCTTCCACGGTAGGTTCATCAACGAGCACTTTCTGAAACCGACGCTCCAGTGCGGCATCTTTCTCTACATACTTGCGGTACTCATCCAGAGTCGTTGCGCCGACGCAGTGAAGTTCACCCCGTGCCAACGCAGGCTTCAGCATATTGCCAGCATCCATGGCGCCCTCCGCCTTGCCAGCGCCTACCATGGTATGCAGTTCATCTATGAATAGAATGATCCGGCCTTCCTGCCTCGCAAGATCACTCAGTACGGCCTTCAAGCGCTCCTCAAATTCTCCACGAAATTTAGCGCCCGCAATCAATGATCCTAAATCGAGCGCTAAGATTTGTTTAGATTTCATTCCTTCTGGTACTTCTCCATTGACGATACGTTGTGCCAACCCTTCAATGATGGCGGTTTTGCCAACGCCCGGCTCTCCGATAAGTACGGGATTATTCTTAGTGCGGCGCTGAAGAACTTGTATCGTTCTACGAATTTCATCATCACGTCCGATGACGGGATCAAGCCTCCCTTGCTCTGCCTGGGCCGTAAGATCGACTGTGTACTTCTCCAACGACTGACGGGTGTCTTCTGCGTTGGGATCATCCACATGAGCACCTCCACGAATTTCATCGATTGCTTTCTCAAGTGCACCCTTCACGACACCAGCTTGTTTAAGCACCCGACCGAGGGAACCGCGGTCCATACATGCAGCCAGCACAAAAAGCTCGCTTGACATGTAGCTGTCGCCCCGCTCTTGAGCGAGCTTATCGGACACATTCAAAAGCTTGTTCAGATTGTTAGATAGATGAACTTCACCGGCTGCATCACCCTGAACACTGGGTATCTGGTCTATGGCCTCGCCTAGCCCAATTCGCAGTTGGTTCAGATTTACTCCAGCCTTAGTCAACAGACTGAGCGCCGTGCCTCCCTCTTGCTCCAACAAAGCGGCCATGAGGTGGACTGACTCGATGAACTGGTGGTCCCGGCCTACAGCAAGGGACTGGGCGTCCGCCAGAGCCATCTGAAACTTACTTGTCAGCTTATCCATGCGCATAGATACGCACTCCCCAAATGGAGTAGATGCCTCCTGTAATGGGGTTATTCATCAAAAATATCAACTCTAAAAGAGGATAGAGGCTTATCTCTAATCTGAGATAAGCCTCTGTTTTTTACGAATCAAGCCAAATCAGTGTAGCCATGCGTCCACAGGGGGCTTCACGGCGATGGGAGAAAAACCGCTCAGACTCTGTGTGGGTGCAGAAACCTCCACCGTATATAGCGTGTACCCCCTCGGCCTTGAGACTGCGCCGGGCGAGCTGATACAAATCCGCCCACCAACGCCCCGCATTACTAGGCTTAAAACAAGTATTAGCACCTCGATCAAAATCTATCAGAGCTTGGCGTACCTCATCTCCAACTTCGTAAGCATTTTGGCTAATGGCAGGCCCTAGCCAAACCAGTAAGGTCTGAGGATCGATGCCCATGCGTTTAACCGCAACAGACAGGACGCCAGCGGCAAGCCCCCTCCACCCCGCATGGGCGATCCCTACCCGTGTGCCTGCTGTGTCACAGAAAATCACCGGTAGACAATCAGCTGTCATGATTACACAGGGCTTGTCGAGCTGGGAGGTCACTACACCATCCGCCGCAGGTGGATTGCGCGAAAAAGCAGGGTTCGTTTTTTTACTATCTAGGTCTAACACTATGTTTCCATGGAGTTGCTCCAACCACAGAGGCTCTGTCACCAGACCCAACGTCTCCATCAGAGCTCGCCTGTTGGAGATCACCACTTCTGCGTCATCCCCTACATGGAGTCCCAAATTCTGGCTAGTGTAGGGTCCATCACTCACTCCACCTCCGCGCTCAGTGCTCGCAGCTCGCACACGCATGGGCGCTGGCCAGTCGGGTGTTATCACCATCGAAAAAGTTTGCGCGCTCATCCGCTATCGTCCGTAGCGACGACAAGATCCGTCTGGAGCGCCTCGAGCAACCTTTTCATATCAGTTGGCACGGGACTTTCAAACGTATGAGGTTCTCCAGAGATTGGATGTTCGAAAACTAAACGCCGAGCATGCAATGCCTGACGTTGAAACCCCTGAAGTTGCTCTCGCAAGATGGGCTCAGGAGACTTTGGCAACCGAGGGCGTGCACCATAGAGTAGGTCTCCCACCAAAGGCGCTCGTATGTGTGCAAAGTGCACTCTGATCTGATGAGTGCGCCCGGTGTCGAGCTTAATATGAACGTGTGTATGTGCACGGAACCGTTTTAACACTCGGTAATGGGTTAGCGCAGTACGGCCACCGTCTACTACTGCCATCCGCAATCTATCCTTCGGATGACGTCCAATGGAAGCATTAACCTCGCCTCCACCCGTTAGCACACTTTGACAAACCCCCTCGTAGGTGCGCTCAATCTCCCGACGCTCAAGCTTTTTAACTAGTACCCTGTGAGCGTCCAGCGTCCTAGCCACTACCAGGAGTCCGCTTGTGTCTTTATCGAGTCGGTGAATAATCCCTGCTCTCGGCACATTCGCAAATTGGGGATCCAAATGCAGTAATGCATTCTGTAGAGTACCGGACGGATTGCCAGCACCAGGATGAACAACTAGACCTGCGGGCTTGTCTACGACTAGAAAAGCTGGATCTTCATGAATAACACACAGTGGGATTGCCTGGGGCTTTACTGGGACGACAGGCTCCAACTCGACATTCAACTGTAGTTCATTTCCCTCGCGGACCCGCGTCTTTGGCTCGGCTTGTCGTCCATCAAGCGTGAGGCCGCCTCCCTCAATCCAAAGCTTCAACCTACTACGGGAGAAACCCTCTAAAAGCTCGGCTGCCGCCTGATCTAGCCTGCGCCCGGCTTGTTCCGCAGTAATAACGGCGCGACGCCGGATATATTCCACTTCAGTACCTCAAAGATCTAGAAACCCCTTTTGTTTATAATTGATCCTTCAGTTGAGAGCTAGCGTACAAGGGGGTCCTTGATCTATATATGATCGGTTCGCATGATCCAACTCTCTTGTTAGAGTGTGGGGCATAGTTATGATTAAGGGCAGATTATCTACTACCCCTTGCTGTGTCTGAGTAGATCGCTGATAAAGGGACATTACACATGAGTGCATTTTTAAAACCCATTCTCTTAACTGCCTCGGTAACGATAGTTGTAGCCGGCTGCGCGAGTAGCACAGCCGATTTTATGCGTAACATTGTAGAGGGCGTGTCAACCCCGGAGGAGATATATGCGGCTGGCTCTGAAGCCTTGGCAGAAGGTAGATACGGTATTGCGGTCGGCTACTACCAAGCACTCGAAGCTCGCTACCCATTTGCCAACGTCACGCGTCAAGCCCAGCTTGATATGGTCTTCGCCCATTACCAAGCGCGACAACCGGAATCTGCTATTGATGCAGCTGAAGAATTTGAAGCAGAGAATCCTACTCACCCACGAGTAGACTACTGCATATACATGAAAGGGCTAGTCTACTTCGATCAAGCGCCCTCTTTCTTAGAGAGAACGTTCAACTCTGACCTGTCTGTGCGCCCGCCCCAAGATACGCTGCTAGCATATACAACGTTTCAGGAATTGCTTCGACGTTTCCCGGAAAGCGCATATGCGCCAGATGCTCAACAACGAATGATTTTCATGCGCAACCGGCTCGCAGCATATGAGAATCACGTCGCTAATTATTATATTGAGCGTGGTGCGTATGTCGCTGCAATCAATCGCGCGAAATTTTCACTAGAACACTATCCCGGTGCGCCCGCGATTCAGGAATCGCTGATCATTCTTGAAGAAGCATATTCGCTGCTGGGCATGCCGGATCTCGCAGCCGATGCTCAGCGTGTGAGTGAGATAAACTTTGGTTTTGACCTTCGGCCGCAACCAGATACCCGAGTTGAGGTATTAGAACTTGAGGTAGCGGATGCCGCCCAATCTCCCAACACCAACGACCCCGAAAGTTAAAACTAGTAACCGGAAGTGATCGGATAGCGCCAATCCCGTCCGAACGCACGGCGACTCACACGTACACCAGGCGGTGACTGCCTACGCTTATATTCATTCCGCTTCACGGTATCCAAAATCCAGCCGACGGTGGCTCGATCAAACCCGAGCTCAACAATTTGCCCTACAGAAAAGTCTCGTTCAATGAACGCTTCAAGTATCGGGTCAAGAATCTCATAGGGCGGTAGTGAATCCGTATCCTTTTGATTTGGCCTAAGCTCTGCACTTGGCTCGCGGGCAATAACCCGCTCGGGAATAACATTCTCAACAGCATTTCTAAAGCGTGCAAGCTCATAAACTAGGGTCTTAGAGCAATCTTTGAGTGGCGCAAAACCACCAGCCATATCACCATAAAGCGTCGCATAACCCACTGCCATCTCACTCTTATTGCCGGTAGTTAGCAGCATTCTCCCCAATTTGTTTGAGATAGCCATGAGGAGAACCCCACGGCAACGCGCCTGAATATTCTCTTCAGTCGAGTCTGGACTCAACCCTTCAAAAAGATCCTTTAAAACGCTAAGGGTTGCATCAAAAATAGGGCTAATTGGAAGCGTATCGATCCGTACTCCGAGATTTTTCGCTTGTTGTGCGGCGTCTTCGAGGCTCATTTTAGACGTGTGCTGCGACGGCATCATGACTGCTGCTACGCGATCAGCGCCCAACGCATCCACAGCGACACACAATGTCAAAGCGGAGTCGATCCCGCCCGAGAGTCCTAGGATCACCTCATTAAAGCCATTTTTGTTGACGTAGTCCCGCGTACCCATGACTAATGCTCGATAGATACTTTCGGCGTAAGGAAGCTCTGGCGCAATATCGCCAGGTTTTATCTCCGCGCCCTTACTCGTAGTACCTGGCTCCACTTCAACGATGCACAACTCTTCCTCAAAAGCGGGCCCACGAAACACGACCACTCCCGATCTATTTACCGCGATAGAGCCGCCATCAAACACCAGCTCATCCTGCCCCCCTACCATATTCACATACAACAGGGGCCGCTGGATTTCCATGGCGCGCTGTATGAGAGTCTCCTCCCGAACACGCTGCTTCTGACGATGAAATGGGGAACCATTCAATATCAGGATCATCTCTGCCCCAGACTCCACCACAGCACGACATGGGTCAGGTGTCCAGGTATCCTCGCAAATTGTCAGGCCAAAACACACTCCACCGTGCTCTACAAGAGTGGGCTTGGACCCTGCCTCAAAGTACCTTTTCTCATCAAATACGGAATAATTTGGCAGGATAATTTTTCGATGACACGCAATGAGTTTTCCATCGCTGATAAATGCCCCACTGTTATATATGTATTCACCGTCGTATTCCGGGAACCCCACGTAGAGGGCTATATCATTTATACCGCTTTTTACCTTACTTAAAGCAGTCTCTACTCGCAGCCGCATATCGCTATGAAGCAGTAGGTCTTCCGGCGGATAACCACACAATGTTAGCTCAGGAAAAACAATGAGATCACAACCCAGATCGTCGCGCGCGCGGTAGGCTATATCCAAGACCTTTTTAGTATTGGCTTCAATCGCGCCAACGTGTGTACTAATCTGGGCAAGCCCGATTTTCACTCTAATGCCTCGGCCATTACCTTACCGAGTTCCGCAATTGAACGAACGGTTATAACTCCAGCTTGCTGAAGTGCTTTAATTTTTTCTCGCGCGGTACCCTTCCCACCAGAAATAATGGCACCTGCATGACCCATCCGCTTTCCAGGCGGCGCGGTAACACCAGCAATATAGGAAACCACCGGCTTCGACACATCACTATTGATGAATTCAGCGGCTTCTTCTTCGTCGGAACCACCAATTTCACCAACTAAAATGATACCGCGAGTATCAGTATCCGATTCGAATAGCTCAAGGCAGTCAATAAAACTCATTCCACGAACAGGATCGCCACCAATCCCGATACACGTTGTTTGACCGAGACCCTCTTTGGTGGTCTGAAATACTGCTTCGTAACTCAACGTCCCCGAACGAGAGATGACACCAATACACCCAGGCTCATGTATAAACCCAGGCATGATGCCAATTTTGCACATGTTAGGGGTTATGATGCCCGGACAGTTAGGCCCGATGAGCCGACAACTCCGATCCGCAAGCACCCCTTTGACTTTCACCATGTCCAACACTGGAATTCCTTCCGTGACACAGACAATAAGGGAAACTCCAGCATCCGCGGCCTCAAGAATAGCATCGGCGGCAAACGGCGCGGGAACGTAGACCATGCTGACCGTCGCCGCAGTCGCATTCACCGCCTGTTGGACCGTGTCGTAGACAGGTAACCCTAGGTGCTCCTCGCCACCACGACCAGGTGTTACCCCCGCAACAATCAGGGTCCCATAGTCTAGACACTCTTGGGTATGGAATGATCCTTGCCGCCCGGTCAACCCCTGGCAGATCACCTTAGTTTGAGCGTCGACTAAGATACTCATTCTGCACGGCCCCCTTTAGCGAGCTCGATAACTGTCTTTGCTGCATCAGTTAGGTCATTAGCGGGCGCAATATCGAGTTCACTCTCAGAAAGTAATTTTCGCCCTTTCTTGACATTCGTACCCTCGAGGCGCACGACTACGGGCACACTGACACCAACCTGTTCGACCGCCGAGATGATCCCCTCAGCAATCAAATCACACTTCACGATACCACCAAAAATGTTAACGAGAATTGCTTCAACGTTGGCGTTGTCCAGTATGATTTTGAAAGCTTCTATTACCCGCTCGGCGGTAGCCCCACCCCCTACGTCCAGAAAGTTAGCGGGCTCACCACCGTGAAGTTTGATTAAGTCCATGGTCGCCATAGCGAGTCCAGCTCCATTCACCATGCACGCTATATTTCCATCCAACGAAACATAGTTGAGGTCATGCTTACGCGCTTCGCGTTCGCTAGAATCCTCCTGAGCTGTATCTCTTAACACCTCTAGGCGTTTTTGGCGGAATAGCGCGTTATCTTCGATGCTAATCTTACCGTCGAGTGCAATGAAGCGTCCCTCAGAATTAATGATCAACGGGTTGATCTCGACTAGACTCGCATCGCACTTGTGTACGAGCTTCACAAGCCTGGCGAGAATACTCTCAAGCTCTGTCACTTGATCCTCACCTAGACCCAACCCGAAACCCATGTCTCGTGCCTGGTCAACACAAAACCCGACTTTTGGATCAATCGCTACCGTAAGGATTTTCTGAGGTGTGGAGGCAGCAATTTCCTCAATGTCCATGCCGCCAGCCGCCGAGGCCACAATCACAACTCGTTCCTGTGCCCGATCGACTAGCAAGCTAAGGTAGAGTTCCCTGTCTATATCTGAACCCACCTCAACGTAGACCTTGTCAATTGGTAGTCCTTTGTTGCCACTCTGATGGGTGACGAGACGCTCACCCAGCAGCGAACCGGCATACTGAGTGACTTCCTCGAGAGAACGTGCCGCCCTGATACCGCCTGCTCTTCCCCGCCCACCTGCATGAACCTGTGCTTTAACAACCCAAAGCTCGCCACCGAGTTTTTTTGCTACCTCAGCAGCCTTCTCAGGTGTGGATACTACCCGCCCTTCGGGCACAGGAATTCCGAACTCGGCGAAGAGCGCCTTGGACTGGTACTCGTGAAGATTCAAAGGGAGTCTCGAAAACTAGCGGGAGCGGTATTGTCTACGAAAGGGAAACACAGGGAAAGAGACAGCCAAACAAGCAGAGTCCCCCATATGGGTTCACCCCCCTAGAACTTGGTGTCTATCAGGTAGAATTCATGTGAAATGCGCGTCACCGAAACACTTCACTCCTTCGTATTCAGCTGTGGATACACAAATTTGATACTACCCAACTCAGAAACCTTCGCATCCAACGTCACAGACACCGATGGGACTCCCCCCTAATGCTTCGCGTGGGGCTCACAGGAGGTATCGCCAGTGGGAAATCGACTGTTGCGAATCTCTTTGCCGAACTTGGAGCAAATACCATTGACACAGATATGGTGGCACGAGAAATGGTCGCACCAGGAATGCCGGGCCTCGCGATGGTGGTTTCCACATTCGGCGCCCATATTATTTCCGAATCGGGAGAACTTGACCGACAGGCACTGCGGACAATTGTTTTTTCAGACTCCGAGCAAAGGCGCAAGTTGGAAGCGATCTTGCACCCCTTAATCCGTGCGCAAGCCCTGGAGCAGCTGAAACAACTGAAACAATCGAAAGAGCCTTATGCACTGGTCATAGTTCCTCTGCTCCTGGAAACCGATTTCGAAGCCTTGGTTGATAGGATTGCAGTTGTAGACTGTTCCCGCGAGACCCAGATGAGGCGATTACTTGCTCGTGATGACATAAGCGTCGCGGAGGCCGAAGCCATATTGGATGCCCAGGTCACCCGAGAAGCCCGACTGGCGCGCGCCGATGATGTGATTGATAACGAGGGCAATCTTGAAAGTACTCGTAACCGTGTTGAAGCGCTACATACCGTATACGCTCTGGGACAGGCTGGATATAGAAAGCAGTAATACTGTGGACCGGATTGCCTAGTGAGGAAAGGTCGCGCAAAATAGCAACATGGCAGAGCCCGCAACGGAACTGCAAGCCCCGTCTTCAACGGCGAGAGCCGTGGAGTTCGAACAGCCGCTCACGGAGCGCATGCGCACTTTTCTGAGAATTGAACTCCTACACCAGCAAGCACTCTTCCACGCTGAAGATCCTACCGAACTGAGCGCTCGGGCTGCTGTTTCAAGCCTCCTAGAGGTTCTCACCATCCTTGGGAGGGGGGATGTTCGTTCGGAAATCATAAAGGAGCTAAAACGGCAGGGCGAGATCTTGGCTTCGTTCACTCGTCAACCAGGCGTAGATCCTGCCAGGCTGCAGGGCCTGGTTGATGATGTCCAAAAATTACGGGATAGACTTACCGATTCCGGCCCGCAGTTAATTCATCCTCTCAAGGAGTGTGATTTTCTTAACGCTATAAAACACCGCAGCTCAATACCCGGTGGTACCTGCAAATTTGATCTGCCAGATTATGGGTACTGGTTACGCCTCCCGGATGAGGAGCGTACGAAACAGTTTCAAGAATGGCTAGAAATCATCCGCCCCGTCTGTGACGCAGTCACCCAGGTTTTATGGCTAACCCGAAAGGCCAATGAACCCACAGAACAGACTGCCATCCAGGGCATGTATCAACACAACATGGGGCGTAGGCTGAAACCGAACTTGGTCCGCGTCGTACTATCGGCTACTGGCGGAATATATCCCGAGATCAGCGCCGGGAAGCATCGCTTCACCGTGCGCTTCGTTAAGTGGCAAGGTATTGATTTGCGTCCTGTACAAGTTGATCACGACGTCCGTTTCCTGCTAACTCTCTGCTAGACCGCCTGGTTTGAACCCCCGACCACAGAGGAGCAAATCCGAGCCCTTAACAGGCATTCAAAACCCGATACACAGAACCAGTAGATATTCCAACCTCAGATGAGATTTTACGAATACTAGACTGGTAGATCTAACAACCCCCACATGTTGAAGTCACTCAACGGTGGTCGAGTAACGCTTCCACAAGAGGCTCATCGGCTGGAAGAATCGGCAGACCAATTAGCTCTTCCGGGAGCGCCCATGCAAGAGGCTGATTTTCACGGGCAACTAACTTGCCCTCGTAATGCTCAACCCGCCATACCTCTAGTCGGACGTTATATTCGGAGTATTGATGGGTCAGTGTCATCATGAATGTGGCACTCGACACTCGAATACCTAGCTCCTCGCAAAGCTCACGGTCTAACGCATCTCGTGATGATTCCTCCAAACGAAGCTTACCGCCAGGAATCTCCCAAAATCCAGCCATATGGGTACCAGGGAGCCTTTGACCAACGAGCACTTTCCCCTGATCATCCTCAATTAACCCCGCAACAACCTCGATTGGCGCTTTCGTAAGTTGTGGCTCCGTGGCACTCACTAAAGGTCAAACCAGAAGTGCCATCTCAACCGAGACGCCCATGACAGTGCTTGAACTTCTTATCTGACCCACACGGGCATGGCTGGTTGCGACCTACCTTGGGTTGTTCCCGAGTATAGGGTGCAACAGGCTCGGGGCGAGCAGGGGTTTGAGGACGCCCTCCCGGGTGTAGGGCAGCCTGGGGAGACGGCGAAGCAGCAAGCGTCGGCGCAGCCGCATGTTGAAACCGCAAAGAACTCTGCTCACTAGACCGGGGTTCAAGCGCTCCCACATCCTCCTGTCGACGAATTTGCACCTTGGATAGAATTGCTATCGTGTCATGATCCATCCGATCCAGCATATCGCTAAACATTTCAAAGGCTTCTCGTTTGTACTCCTGCGCAGGCTTACGCTGAGCGTAGGCTCTCAAGTGAATCCATTGGCGAAGATAGTCCAACGCACCTATATGTTCCTTCCAATGAGTATCAAGTTGCCGGAGCATAATAGCTTTTTCCAGCTCACGAATAGCCTGTTCACCAACATCCCCCACCTTCTCCTCATAAGCTGTTTCTATCCGGGAAACAACCTCGCCTAGCAAACCAGCCTCATCTAGAGCGTGGTCCCCCTCAAGCAAAGAAATCACGTCTATGTGAACACCAAACTCCCGCTCAAGAGCCTGATGAAAGCCTTCTTTGTCCCATATTTCTTCCACACTCTCATGTGGAATGTACTCGTCCATTACCCTAGCAGCGACTTCTCTTCGAATTTCCTTGATCTCTTCCGAAATATTCTCAGCTTCCATGAGGTCCGCTCGACGCTGATAAATAACCCTACGCTGATCGTTAGCAACATCATCGTATTCGAGGAGTTGCTTACGTATATCAAAATTATGAGCCTCTACTTTTCGTTGTGCACGCTCAATCTGTCGGGAAAGCATCTTGCTCTCAATGGCCTCGCCCGCCCGCATCCCAGCCCGGCCTAAAAGTCGTTTGGTACGTTCCGGATCACCAAAAATCCGCATCAGATTATCTTCCATGGATAGATAAAACCGACTCGACCCAGGGTCGCCTTGTCGACCGGATCTGCCACGAAGCTGATTATCGATTCGCCTTGATTCGTGCCGCTCAGTACCAATGATGTGCAACCCCCCTTCCTCAATAACCTTCCTATTTTGGGGCTGCCATTCAACCCGGACGCGCTCTCGGTCCGTTTCGCCACCATTCTTGAGTTTCGCTAACTCGGCCTCCAAATTGCCACCAAGCACAATATCCGTACCACGCCCCGCCATGTTCGTTGCGATAGTGACAGTACCTGGACTCCCAGCTTGGGCGATAATTTCCGCTTCCTGTTCGTGGTATTTCGCGTTCAGAACCTGGTGGGAAATTTTCTCTTTCCGCAAAAACTCCGATAAAAGTTCAGACGTCTCGATAGAAGTCGTCCCCACTAAGACGGGTTGCCCACGTTGGTGGCAATCCTCGATGTCCTCGATAATCGCTTTAAATTTATCCTTCTGCGTGAGGTAAACAAGATCCGGAGCGTCATCTCGGATCATTTCTTTATGGGTGGGAATAACCACTACCTCCAGGTTATAGATCTGTTGAAATTCATACGCCTCCGTATCGGCAGTCCCCGTCATCCCTGCTAGTTTCCCGTAGAGGCGAAAATAGTTTTGAAAGGTGATCGAAGCGATAGTTTGATTCTCCTCCTTGACTCGCACACCCTCCTTAGCTTCAATCGCCTGGTGCAATCCATCCGACCAGCGCCTTCCTGGCATAGTTCTTCCAGTGAATTCATCAACGATTACAACTTCCCCATCTTTGACGATGTATTCCACCTCTTTGTTAAACAGCGCATGCGCCCGCAGCGCCGCATTAAGATGATGCATCAAACGTATATTGCCCGTGTCATAGAGGCTATCACCATCGGCCAGGATGCCAGCCTTCACAAGTAATGGCTCAACCTTATCTTGGCCCTCTTCTGTGAGGTGCGCTTGTTTCGACTTCTCATCGACCAAATAGTCTCCAGGTTCAATAAATTGGCACCTCGAAGGTTTTGCATCAGGCTCAACTTCTATCAGATGATGGGTGCCTCGACGTGCGAGCGCTTCCTCTATAGGCATCTCTCCCAACTCTTCCCCGGAAATACTCCTTACGGCAACACGGGCCGCTTCGATATCCTCGTTAGCCTTCCCCGCAGGAGGGTTATGGGGTTTGAGACTAGGAACAAGACGATTGATCTGAACGTACAGTTCTGTACTTTCTTCCGACCTGCCAGAAATGATCAGCGGTGTTCTCGCCTCATCTATGAGGATGGAATCTACCTCGTCGACAATCGCGAACGCTAAATCTCGTTGGACCCGATCCTCGAGCCGAAATGAAAGGTTGTCCCGCAAATAATCGAAACCAAACTCGTTATTGGTACCATAAGTAATATCCGCGGCGTAGGCAGCCTTCTTTTCCTCTTGACTCTGTCCTGCTTTTACTACACCAACGGTCAGTCCGAGAAATTCATAGATCGGCCCCATCCACAGCGCATCACGCTGAGCAAGATAGTCGTTGACAGTAACAATGTGCACCCCCTTCCCGGGCAGCGCATTGAGATAAGCAGCCAAAGTTGCCACCAACGTTTTGCCTTCTCCGGTGCGCATCTCCGCGATCTTCCCTTGGTGAAGAGCTACCCCTCCTACCAGCTGAACGTCGAAGTGACGCATCCCTAACGTTCGCACGGATGCCTCTCTGACAATTGCGAATGCCTCTGATAGGAGCGAATTTAAGTCACCATGCTCCTCCAGACGGGCTTTCAACTCCGTTGTCTTAGCCTTCAGCGTCTCATCATCAAGATCCTGTAACTCAGGCTCCAACGTGTTGGCTTGAATGATGAATTTGCCATAGGTTCTCAGCAGCCGCTGGTTACGACTGCCAAATACGTTGGACAACAGATTGGAGGCAGATTTAATCAATCGGGATCCTAGGGTAACTAAGGCCCGTATTCTACGGATAGAATAGAGATTTGGGGACCGGCTAACCTCTTTACAAGTTAGCTAACCGCTTCCCAGCAGAGTTTCGACCTGCTAATGGCTAGTAGACATAGGCCAGTGAGTCTACCGCCCAGCCATTATGCAAGACTTCGAAATGTAGAGATGATTATAACCTGTTCCATAAAATACACGCGGCAATTTCTCTACCCTAGAATTATTCCCGTACACGATAAGAGAAGGTTAAGCACTTTCGATATGCCTAAGAATGCGTAGAAAATCGACTACACTTAAAGATTGAAGAGCAAAACGTTAACGGCGCTTTTACAAATCGTGTCTATCAAAAACCCCCAGCCTCTCGCCGACCTACTACGGTCTGGAGATCTTGGAGAGCTCGTTGCGGAAGCAAAACGCCGACAGAACCTGACCGAGCGCATCCGCGATCTTCTCCCAGCCGACGAAGCGGCTCATTTAGTAAGTGCCAGTACCGATTCTGGAGGAGCATTGGTGCTTGTCATGGATGCTTCCGTGTGGGCAGCGCGGGTACGGTACAGGGCGGAAAGCCTGGGACACGATCGGATCAAGGTAAAAGTAATTCCTCGACCAGAACTACCAAGTGATTCAGAAGTATATTGAGTTGAACCACAACGCAAATCGCGCCAACTCAAATTTTCTCGCAACAGTTTTTAGCTAGGGGCTAGCTGATAGGAGATCGGGACACTTTTCATGTCATTAAACACAACCTCTTCGTAATTATCCTCCTGCTCCAGCAGGGCACGAAGAAGTTTGTTATTGAGGCGATGCCCCGACTTATAACCGGTGAACTCACCAACGAGACAGCGGCCTAAGAGGTATAAATCACCAACGGCATCCAGGATTTTGTGTCGAACAAATTCATCTCTGAACCTGAGTCCATCTTCATTCAAAACTCTGTATTCATCCATCACTACGGCGTTGTCGATACTACCTCCGAGCGTCAGATCTCTCTCCCTGAGAGATTCTATGTCCGTTAGGAAACCGAACGTACGCGCACGGCTGATTTCCTTCAGAAATGCGGTCGTCGAAAAATCAAGGCTAGCCTGCTGCCGATGTTTCTTGAGCACCGGATGATCAAAGTCAATTTCAAAATTTATCTTAAAGCCATTGTAAGGTTCTAACCGTGCCCATTTCCCGCCATCTTCGACTTCAACTGCTTTGCGAATGCGAATGAAGCGCTTCAGAGCATGCTGCTCCTCAATGCCTGCCGACTGAAGTAGAAAGACGAATGGTGCAGCACTTCCGTCCATAATAGGGACTTCCGGCGCAGTAAGATCCACAAACGCATTATCTATGCCAAGCCCTGCTAGCGCAGAGAGCAAGTGTTCCACGGTAGCCACTTTGGTGTTCTGACGCTCCAGCGTTGTACCGAGCGTTGTCTCGGCAACCCTTAGCGCATCGGCTGGTATATCGACGGGTGTATTGAGGTCAATGCGCCTAAATGTAATCCCTGAATTATCAGGTGCGGGACGCAAAGTCATGTATACCTTGGCACCACTGTGCAGACCAATTCCTGTAGCTTGCACCGATTCCTTGAGTGTTCGCTGCTTCAAGCTCCAATCCCGTCCTGTTGACAAAAGCGCATCGTCTCTCCTATGAGTGGCCCCAGTACCAGCAACCTCAGCAGGACTCGTAGGGCCAAGAACTCATCTGGCGTTAGCATAGCGGTTATGTCACGGGCACTCCAGAATCTCAGTCGGCTTGCCGGCGTAAAAAAGCTGGAATATCTAATAAATCTTCTTCGTCCTCGGATGATTCTGTGACTCCATCACCTACGGCACGCTTACGCTGGACAGCTGGCTTCTCGAAATCTGAATAATTAGGCTCTCGAGCAGTCGGAGTTCTCACCACACGCACCGGCTGATCACTAACCCCAAGTGCCTGGCCCAAACCAGTCGCAACTACCGTGACCCGAAGCTCGTTGGCCATATCGTCATCGATGACCGTCCCGACCACCACTGTGGCATCAACAGATGCGCGATCCTTTACCATCTCACCAACTTCCTGAAACTCACCAATAGAAAGATCCCTGCCAGCAGTTACATTAACCAAAATACCATTCGCTCCATCTAGATTAATATCTTCCAATAGTGGGCTGGAGATGGCTGCCTCAGCTGCTTCTCGTGCCCGGTTGTCACCATTAGCGATACCGGTACCCATCATGGCCATGCCCATTTCCGACATAACGGTTCGAACGTCTGCAAAGTCCACATTTATCAATCCGGAACGTGTAATCAGGTCCGCGATCCCCTGCACCGCGCCCTGTAGGACTTCATTAGCAGTGCGGAAAGCATCCAGCAACGTGGTATCTGGACCAAGCACGGTCAGCAGCTTCTCATTTGGAATCGTGATCAATGAGTCCACATAACGGCCCAGCTCAGAAATTCCCTGATCAGCAATTTGCATACGCTTAATGCCTTCCATCAGGAACGGCTTCGTTACCACTGCCACAGTTAGAACACCTAATTCTTTCGCTAGTTGGGCAATCACAGGAGCTGCCCCCGTACCGGTACCACCACCTAGCCCAGCAGTGATGAAAAGCATATCGGTTCCCTCTACCACTTCCTGAATGCGGTCACGGTCCTCCATGGCGGCCTGACGACCAATATCTGGATTAGCGCCCGCGCCAAGCCCTTTTGTTATGTTGCACCCTATCTGAATTCCCGTCTTCACCTGTGCGCCCTTCAGCGCCTGCGCATCTGTGTTAGCGCAAATAAAATCTACGCCCTCAATTCCAGATGCCATCATATGCCCCACGGCGTTTCCGCCACCTCCGCCGATGCCAATCACTTTGATGATTGCGGTCTCGCTATACCCATCCATTAACTCGAACATTTCCAAACTCCTTAGAAATAAATCCTTAGAAATTCCCTTGAAACCAATTTTTCATTTTTTCAAACACACCAGATATCCCCACCTTAGCGGCTGATCTGTCTGCATGAGCTTGGGAGGTTTCCTTCCCGTAGAGAAGAAGACCAACACCTGTAGCGTGAATCGGATTTCGTACTACATCGAAGAGACCTTCCACGTGCTGCGGTATCCCCAAGCGAACGGGCATATGAAAAATTTCTTCTGCAAGCTCAACTGCTCCTTCCATCTTTGCGCACCCGCCTGTTAAGACGACCCCCGCAGCAATCAATTCTTCGAATCCAGAACGCCTCAACTCATCACGCACCAAAGAAAATAGTTCCTCATAACGAGGCTCTACAACTTCCGCAAGTGTTTGCCGTGCTAGTCGACGTGGCGGACGATCCCCAACACTTGGCACCTCTATAGTCTCATCCGGATTGGCCAGCTGTGATAACGCACAGGCATACTTGATCTTAATTTCTTCGGCATATTGGGTTGGTGTGCGAAGTGATACCGCAATATCATTTGTCACCTGATCACCTGCGATAGGTATTACAGCTGTATGCTGAATCGCACCTCCGCAAAAAACCGCAATATCTGTCGTCCCTCCCCCCATATCAACCAAACAGATTCCAAGTTCTTTCTCGTCTTCGGTTAATACGGCATAACTGGATGCCAGCTGCTCTAACACAACATCTTCTGCATTGAGTCCGCAGCGCTGAATACACTTGACGATATTTTGTGCGGCGCTCACTGCACCAGTAACAAGATGAACTTTCGCCTCTAGCCGAACACCGGACATTCCAATGGGTTCGCGTATCCCTTCTTGGGAATCAATTAGAAACTCTTGTGGCAGCACGTGTAGAACTTTTTGATCCGCTGGAATTGCGACTGCCCGAGCTGCGTCGATCACACGGTCAACATCGCTGCTGCTGACTTCCTTATCACGTATAGCAACAATGCCGTGGGAATTAAGACTTCGAACGTGGCTCCCCGCGATACCTGAGTAAACGGTGTTGATCTCGCATCCCGCCATAAGTTCCGCCTCTTCTATGGCTCGCTGAATTGACTGAACTGTGGATTCGATGTTTACAACTACACCTCGCTTGAGTCCCCGGGATGGATTGGAACCGATACCAATTACTTCAAGAGCGTTCTCTGGAGACAGTTCTCCCACAACGGCCACAACCTTGGATGTACCAATGTCTAATCCGACGAGTAACTTCCGATCTTCTCGCCTAGCCACTGTCAAATACCTCAACCATACCTACAGGCTGTAGATCACTATCCGGATACCACCCCACGGAAAAGCCATTGGTATAGCGAAGATCCACATGGCTAACGCGATCAAACTCCGCAGCGAGGATTGGAGCTACCACTCGAAATAGTCGGTCTAGTCTCTGGTCTACATTACGGCGACCAATTCGAATTTGCTGCCCGCTTTCGAGCTCAAGCCTCCAAGCACCACGTTCATCCATGATTAGAGCTTCGAGTGCCAGATTAGCTTCCGTCAGTCGCCCTCTAAGCCCAAGGTACTGCTTCGCGACTTCCAGCTCGCTACCCTTAGGCCCAGCCAGGCGCGGTAGCTCCGGAAACACGTACCGAGCCTCACTGGTAAAGAGCTCCCCATGAGTATTTAGGAGCCCTATCTCACCCCAGCGCGCGGCAGCTTGATGCTCAACGATGCGGACTACCAGTGCATCTGGCCATTGACGAACAATCTCAACATGCTCTACCCAATCTAGGGATTCCACCCGACGTTGTAATGCTCCCAAATCGGCTGACAAAAATCCTCGGTCCAATCCAGGCACTAGGGCCGCCTCAACCTGTATAGGCGTCACGCGTTGGAACCTCCCTTCTAAATGCAGCCGCTGAAAAGGATGGTCTAACAAGCCCTGCGTGATGAAGAAGATCATCACGAGGATGGCAAGTGCGCCTGGAGGAGCAAGTACGTACGTCCAGTTTATGTTGATTTTCGGCAACTCGCGCGGCTTTTTCGCAACTTTGCGTCGATTGGATTTTGTACGTGTCATGAGAGCCCCTCCCCTAGAATTCGAACCTCAAGCTCCAAAGCGATGCCCGAGTCAGCCTCAACCCGATCCCGAACCTCTTCGATTAAGCTCTCGATATCTTCGGCTCTCGCAGAACCTGTATTAATGATGAAGTTAGCGTGCTTTTCAGAAACAACGGCATCTCCAAAACGCATGCCTTTCAGCCCTGCAGCCTCTATTAATTGCGCAGCGAATCCGTTAGGCGGGTTACGGAACACCGATCCACAACTACGTTTGCCCAGCGGCTGAGAGTTACCTCGCTCTCGCATCAACGCCGTAATATTTGACAGGCTCACACCACTATCACCATTAAGCGCCAAGGTCGCGCCCAGAAACCACTCATCGGTTGCCCCCACAACCGATCGGTAAGCTACTTTGAAATCATCGGTAGTTCGAGTGCGGAGCACACCCTTCCGGTCAATAGTCTTAACAGACTCCACTACGTCCCATGTTTCGCCGCCAAACGCTCCCGCGTTCATTACTAATGCGCCACCGAGCGTCCCGGGAATACCCGCAAAAAACGCGGCGGGGCCTAGCTGCCATCGTGCACATTGTCGGGCAAGTACAGTACATGGGACGCCCGCCCCCACCTGCACATGTTGCTCATCAACTCGTTCGATTCTGTCCGGAAGATCCAACGTACAGATGACAACGCCACGAATACCGCCGTCGCGAACCAGTAGGTTTGAGCCTAATCCCACCCAATGAATTTCGTGATTAGGATCGTGTCCAGATAAAAATGTAACTAGATCTTGAATGCTATCTGGTTGGTAGAACACATCCACGGGACCACCAACACGCCAGGACGTATGGACGCTCATCGGCTCATCAAGTAGAAGTCGCTGTGTCGTATTTTTATCAGTCACAACCGCTCTCACCGCTTCACTCCGACAGGGCCTTTGACGGCAAGCTCTGACGGTAGAGTCTGTGCTATCGCCCCGATGTTTCCAGCTCCTAGAGTCAACACGATATCGTTAGGCTCGATAATGCCGTTAAGCACACTAGGTAACGTGCCTATTTCTTCGATAAAGACGGGCTCCACAATTCCACGGCTTCGTACTGCCCGAGCTAAGGCTCGGCCATCCGCGCCTGCTATCAGCTCCTCTCCGGCGGCATAAACATCCGTTAGCAAAAGAAGGTCAACTTCGGAAAGCGCCAGCGCAAAGTCATCCATCAGCTCGTGAGTTCGTGTATAGCGGTGCGGTTGAAAAGCAACAACGAGACGCTGATTTGGCCAGGCTTCTCTAGCAGCTTTCAAAGTCGCCGCAATTTCAGTTGGGTGATGCGCGTAGTCGTCAACAAACGTAGCAATCCCGTTGAGAGTCGTTACCGTACCCAGTAATTGGAAACGTCTATCGATCCCGGAAAACTTCGAGAATGCTTGTTGTATAGCTTCATCGGGTACACCTAACTCGGTTGCAACTGCCACTGCGGCTAGTGAATTAAGTATGTTATGCCACCCGGGCAAATTAAGGGTGAGCTGTAGCGGTATCCGGCCGTGACGACATACCACAAAGGAACTCGTGAGACCTGATGACTGTGCGTTTTCAGCACGGATGTCAGATTGCTCTGAAAAACCATAACTCATCACCCGCCGCCCCAACCCGGACATGAGTTCGCGGGTGTTGGGGTCATCGTGGCACATAACGGCGACACCATAGAATGGAAGATTGTGTAGAAAATCGACAAAACCTTGCTTAAGACGCCCAAGCTCCCCTTCGTAACTCTGGAGATGATCAGCATCAACATTTGTGACCACTGCGATCACCGGTTGTAAATGCAAGAATGACGTATCACTTTCATCGGCCTCTGCAACCAGATATCGCCCATCGCCCAGCTTGGCATTAGCATTCACACTTGAGAGTCGGCCACCAATTACGAACGTTGGATCGAGCCCGCCTTCCGCAAGTACGCTTGCGGTAAGGCTTGTAGTAGTGGTCTTGCCATGAGTCCCCGCGACGGCGATTCCGTATCGGAATCTCATAAGCTCGGCTAACATTTCTGCACGCTGGACAACGGGTATGCGGCGGCGGTGCGCCTCTAGGACTTCCTCGTTATCTGGTGGGATTGCGCTAGTTACTACAACTACATCAGCCGAACCGAGATTACTTGCATCATGACCCAAATAGATTCGGGCTCCGAGCGTTACGAGTCGCTCGGTAACAGAATTGAGTTTGGCGTCTGACCCCTGTACAGAGTAACCGAGATTAATCAGGACTTCGGCAATGCCGCCCATACCGACACCGCCGATTCCAATAAAGTGAATATGGTGGATCGATCCCATCCGCTCAGTCATGGCCGCACCTCCGCAAACTCAAAACAGACATCCGCTAATTTCATAGCAGCATCTGGCAATGCTTGCGCCCGCGCACTCTGCCCAAGCTGAACTAGGTTTTTGCGATCCTCACCTAGCTTAATGAGCTCACGAGCGAGGCGTTCCGGTGTTAGCTCACTTTCAGGGATTACAATTCCGGCTCCTCGAGATGCGAAGCTCCTTGCATTGTGAGTCTGATGGTCATCAATCGCATAAGGGTAAGGCACAAGTATTGCTCCTAGACCCGCCGCAGCTAACTCAGCGATAGTAAGCGCCCCAGCACGACAGATAACTAGGTCCGCCCAACCGTAGGCACTCGCCATATCTCTTACGAACGCATCCAATCGGACCTCCACCTCAAACTCCGCGTATATCTTGCGAGCTTCTTCTAGTCCCCGACCCGCCTGGTGCCAGATATCAAACTTCAATTCATCTGGTAGCTTTGCAAGCGCCTTCGGAACCTGGTGATTCAGCACCCGCGCACCCTGGCTGCCACCTAGAACCAACATCCGAAATAGGGAATCTTCACGAGCTTTAATCCGATCAACAGGCATGGGTAAATTTAGAATCTCCCGACGCACAGGGTTACCAATTAACTCAGCTTGAACGGTCGCGGGAAAACTTTGTGGGAAAGCTTCGAACACCCGTTGCGCAAGAGACGCTAGAATACGATTCGTGGTTCCGGGAATCGCATTTTGCTCATGTACTAGTAAAGGTCTCCCGCTCAACCATGCGGCAATGCCTCCCGGCCCGGAAACGAACCCCCCCAACCCTAGGACTGCAGCCGGACGGCGGCGGCGTAGCATGATGAGTGCCTGAAAAATTGCCAGCACCAACAAGAACGGAGCAAGCAACCAAGCAAACACCCCACGACCTCGAACTCCCGACACGGAAATCCACTCAACTTCTATGCCAGCATCTGGCACTAGGCGCGCCTCCAAACCTTTTCGCGTACCCATCCACACCACAGAACCCGAGCGGCTACGAATCTCCTCAGCGACTGCTAAACCGGGAAACACGTGTCCGCCTGTTCCTCCCGCCATGATCATGATTGGTCCGTCGCTCATGCTCTACTTTTCCCGGCTTCACGAACCGCTGCCTTCCGCGCCTCTATCACGACCTCGTGGTAGATGCGGGCAAGAAGCCCAAGCGTAATAAGCGTGACAACAATGCTGGTGCGTCCGTAGCTGATTAGCGGCAGAGTCAGGCCCTTCGTGGGAAGCAGCCCTGTATTAACGCCCATGTTGATGAACGCTTGAAGGCCTAAGGTGAGCCCTATGCCGGTGCTCACAAGCCCTTGAAAGGGCATCCCCAACGCACTAGCACGAGGACCCATAGCGATAGCCTTGAATACAATAATTCCAAATAGAACGATGGTGAGCGTTGCTCCCATAACACCAAACTCTTCTGCCATAACGGCAAAAACGAAATCAGTATGGGCTTCTGGGAGATAGAAGAGCTTCTGCACACTCCCACCCAAGCCGACACCCAACCAATCACCTCGACCGATTGCGATTAAAGACTGTGCCAACTGATAACCGCCTCTTTCCACGTCAGCCCATGGATCCAGGAATGTGGTGAGGCGCTGCAAACGTTCGCCTGAGTTCAGTGCAAGCACAGACAAGGTGGTAGTTGCGGTCAGTAAAAAAAGCAAGAAATCTCTGAGCCGAGCACCGCCCACGAACAGTAGTCCTAGACTTGTGGCCGTTAAAACGACCGTAGCACCAAAATCCGGTTCCGCCAGCAAAAGCATGCAGGCCAGAGTGATAAATACCATGGGTTTGAGAAATCCAAGCATCGTAGTGCCAAGTTCCTTCTGATGTCTCACCACATAGCTTGAGAGATAGAGCAACAAACAAACGCGGGCCGGTTCTGATGGTTGTAATGTCAATGGGCCCAAATCCAACCAACGAGTACTACCATTCGCAGTGAGTCCGAATCCAGGGAGAAATACTGAGGCCAGCAGTGCCATGGCTGTGAAAAGAAAAACTCCATTTAGTCTGAGCCAGACCTCTGTCGGAATAGCTACCGCAGCGATCGCTCCTAAACAACCAATGGCAATAGCACCAAAGTGACGAATTAGATAATAGTGGGGTTCACCCATCTCACTATCCGCCAGTGTGATGGATGCGGAACTCACCATAATACTTCCCAGCACGAGTAAAGCGATGACCGCTGAAAATAAGGTTGGATCCAGATTGAATCCTTTGAGCCCTAGACTCTGATTCATCGCCGCCTCTCCTTCACCGCAGCAATGAAAGCCTCACCTCGCTCCTGATAATTGATGAACATATCAAAACTCGCACACGCAGGAGACAGCAACACTGTTATCGGTGAAAGCTCTGCCGAGTCGGCTAATTCAATAGCACAGGTCACTGCCTCTCGCATGTCACGCGCTGTTTGAACTGGTGTTATGGTTGACAATATTGCACGAAGATCTTCGGCCGCCTCGCCAATGACTACTGCGCCTACCAGCTTGCCTGCAGAGGCTGCGACCAGCGGGCCAAAATCTGCGTCTTTACTACGCCCACCAGCAATCAATATAAGTGACCCGGGGAGGCCCTCTAGCGCCGCCACTGTTGCCCCCACGTTAGTGCCTTTTGAATCATTGATGAACACTACCCCCGCGTCCTCATCTACCCACTGGCAACGGTGGGGAAGCCCTGTGAATTCACGCAGTGCATCCAACTGCATCCTGAGTTTTGGCTCGGCTAGTGGGCCCGCAAACACATCGGCTAGAGCCATGGCAGCAACCACATTCGCCCTATTGTGCAGACCCCTCAACTTCAGCTCGTCAACTGGTACAAATGGGTCACCGTTCCGACACAACCACTGCGTGTGTTGGCGTTCTATCAGTGAATAGCCCACGTCCAATCTCTCACGCACCGAAAAAGGAATAGCATGCTTATGCGGGCGCACCATTTCCCGCACTACCTCATCATCCCAGTTAAATACGACGGTCTCCGCAGCATGCCCGAGCTGCGCCTTCAAGGCAGTGTAGGATTCGAAACTACCGTGCCGGTCAAGATGATCGGGTGAAACGTTCAAGATCGCCGCAATCATCGGTCTCAGATTTTCGGTGATCTCCAACTGGAAGCTGGAAAGCTCGAGAATGTAAGCCTCAGCGGCTGAGCCGAGTAACTCAAGTGCGGGCGGCCCGAGATTCCCTCCTGCAACGGTCTTGAACTCAGCCGAAGACAATACACGTTGCAGCAGTGTAACCACCGTACTTTTCCCGTTAGAACCTGTAACCCCAATAATGGGGGCGCTGGCAACCTGGGCGAAAAGTTCTATATCACTGACAATCGGTATCCCTAACCGTTGAGCCTCGACTATGATCGGGATGTCCAACCCAAGTCCCGGAGAAAGCACTACCCGTGAGACGTCCTTAAGCCAACACACATCCATGCTCTCAAGAACGATGGGAAGTTCGAATTGGGCTTGCTGCAACTTTTCTAGTCCTGGCGGATGAGAACGACTGTCAATCACTAAAACATCTTCACCGCGAGAAATAAGAAATTGAGCTACCGAAAGTCCGGTAGCACCTAAGCCCACCACAAGAGTTCGGCTATCCTTTCCCGAAGCCTTCATCTCTTTCTCATGCCACTGTTCCGCTAAGCTCATTAATCTCTTGTATATTTCCGAGGGGTTCTATCTGATCTTTAAACTTGCTAACCCGATGAGCACCAGGATTACTGTGATGATCCAAAATCGAACAATTACTTTTGGCTCAGCCCAACCCTTTAACTCAAAATGATGATGCAGCGGGGCCATGCGAAAAATGCGCCGGCCGGTCATCTTGTAGGAAGCAACCTGGATAATGACTGAGACGGTTTCAATGACGAATACACCGCCCATAATTAGCAATACCAGCTCCTGCCTCACCACCACAGCCACCAAGCCCAGAGCTGCACCGAGAGACAACGCTCCGATGTCGCCCATGAAAACCTGAGCGGGATAGGTGTTAAACCACAAGAAGCCCAGACCGGCGCCAGCCAGGGCCGCACAGAAAACGAGCATCTCACCGGCACCCGAAACGTAGGGAATGCCCAGGTAAGATGAAAAAACAATGTTACCAGCAGCGTACGCGAATATGCCTAACGCTGTACCCACGAGAACAGCCGGCATTATGGCGAGCCCGTCAAGCCCATCGGTCAGATTGACACCGTTGGAAGCGCCGACGATCACAAGATAAGTAAAACTTACATAGATGATGCCGCTCAAAGGTATAGAAAAATCCGGAAAGTAGGGAATAAGTAACGCGTGCTCCACCACTGGATTCTCTGCAGTCGTATAGAGCGCTATTGAGGCGCTGAATCCAACTATGGATTGCCAAAAGAATTTTCTCGATGGGCGCACTCCTTCGGAGTTGCCTATTACGAGCTTCTTATAATCGTCCACAAACCCAATCACGCCGAACGCAAGTGTGGTAATTAAGACTATCCACACGAACCGATTTGTTAGGTTGGCCCAGAGCAACGTGCTCACGGCAATAGCAAGTAATATCAGGGCCCCACCCATGGTGGGTGTTCCAGCCTTAGGTAAATGGCTCTCCGGCCCCAACTTGCGAATGGATTCGCCCACGCGACGCAAAGACAGTCGCTGGATTACGAAAGGCCCCATTGCAAAAGACAATACCAAAGCGGTAAGTGCCCCCAGAATGGCGCGCAACGTAAGATAACTGAACACGTTGAACCCGGCATTAAACTGAGTTAGATACTCGGTAAGGTAGATCAACATGCTGACTCCTCCCCGACTCCATTCTCCGTTTTAAGTAATGCAACCAGTTGATCGAGCCCCATAACTCTGGAGCCCTTTAGCAGAAGAGTCGTGTTTTCAGCCAATAGAGGTTCTAATGCCCGTTGGAGAGCGTTCGCCTCAAGAAAAAACTGCCCACGAGACCCAAATGCGTCAGCAGCATGTCGGCTGAGATCACCGATAGCGAATAGTGCGTCACAGCAATCTCTAGCGTACTCACCAATCTCTTGATGTAGGACGGATGCGTGCTCACCAAGTTCTGCCATGTCCCCCAGAATAAAAATGCGCTCACCACCGCACTCCCGGAGATAGTCCAGAGCAGCACGAACTGACTCTGGATTCGCGTTATAGCTATCATCAATGATTGCAGAACCACCACGACCGGGAAGCAGGTTCAACCGACCTTTAACAGCGTTGGTCTGACTCAACCCTTGCTGAATCTCCTCACCAGATGCCCCCAATGCATAGGCAGCAGCAGCAGCAGCTAACGAGTTGACTACATTGTGCCTACCCACCAAAGGTAGCCATAACTCGAGTGTGGCGCCTTGGGGAAGTTGAAGAACAAATCGAGAACCCCCCGGTTCAGCGACAATTTTTCCGCTCACCGTACAATCGGCTTCGGGCGTTAAACCGAATGTCAGCACTTTTTCCGCACGGCTACGAGCACACCAATCCGCACAGTGCTCATCATCCGCATTAATGATCGCTGTTCCTGCTCTGGGGAGGTGATCAAGAAGCTCTCCTTTCGCCGCCGCAACACCCGCTATGGAACCGAAACCTTCTAGATGAGCAGTATTAGCGTTTGTAATGAGGCCCACCGTAGGCTGCACCAACCCACTGAGGTAATCGATTTCTCCCGGATGATTCGCGCCGAGCTCAATAACAAGTGCTTCATGTGTTTCGCGCAGCTTCATCAATGTCATCGGAACGCCAATATCGTTATTCAAGTTGCCGCGAGTGACGCATATGTTGCGTCCAGAACTCAGGATGCTGGCGATCAACTCTTTGACAGTGGTTTTTCCATTACTGCCGGTTACGGCTACTACGGGCATAGGGAAATTTTTTCTCCAAGCATGGGCTATCTGCCCGAAAGCACCCCTCGTATCAACGACCTTCACTTGTGGAAGAGGGATGCTAACCAACCGAGATACCACTGCACCGGCGGCACCTTTCAAATGCGCATCAGCCAAAAAATCATTTCCGTCAAATTGCTCACCTGAAATTGCGATAAAAAGTGATCCAGACTCCAACTCACGGCTATCAATGCTGACAGCTCCGAATTCTGCATCATCGCCTACGAGTTCCCCACGCACCTCGTGAGCCACCGCAGAAAGCGTGCGAGACATCACGCTTGTCCTCCTAGGGCCGCTCGCACAACAGCCTGGTCGCTGAATGCTCGACGTTCTCCCGCTATCCACTGCCAGGCTTCATGGCCTTTTCCTGCCACGAGTACAACATCTCCGTTACTCGCCCGAGATACAGTTTGCTGGATTGCCCTGGTACGATCGTGCTCAATCCAGACATCCGGATGATCAATTATTTCGGAGCGGATATCAGCGACGATTGCTCCTGGGTCTTCGCTGCGAGGGTTATCGTCGGTAAGTGTTATGTGATCGGCGAGACGAGCGGCGATTCCCCCCATGGAAGCTCGCTTACCGATATCGCGCTCACCACCACAACCAAATACGCACCAGAGGTCTCCGTCAGTGAAACTTCGCAAACCCTCTAGAACCCTCTCAAGCCCTGCGGGAGTATGGGCATAATCAATAACCACGGTAGGGTGGGGTGCCCCGCCTACTAGTACTTCCATCCTTCCGGGCAGCGGTTTGCAGCAACTCAGTACTTCACACGCCTCCTTGATCGGAACATCCCAACTCCGCAAAGCACCAAGAGCTAATAAGAGGTTTTCTGCGTTGAAATCGCCAATCAGAGGTGAATTGATTACGTAATCGGTTGAGCTTTTCAAGCCACCTTTAACCAGTGTTCCCGAGATCTGTACAGTTATTCCGTCTAACCCCAAGTCAGTAACGGCCCCTTGAAGACAAGCGTTAGACCTCATACTGATGCCGATCTGATTGATGGATTCCGTAAGTCCGTCCATCAAGGTCAACCCAAAGGGATCATCCGTAAAAATCACAGCGTGACGCAATCCTTTCAGGTGGAAAAGCCGCGCCTTTGCAGCTTGGTACTGAGAAATATCTCCGTGATAGTTCAAGTGATCCCGAGTGAGATTAGTGAATATGGCTGTATCAAACCTCAGTCCAGCAATTCGGTCCTGAGCAAGTGCATGAGAAGAAATCTCCAATGCTGCATAATCAGCCTTGAATGACGACAGTTTCTTGTGCAAGTTAAGACAGTCTGGAGTGGTTAATTCCTGAGGCTCAAGTTGAGGTGGGATGCCAGCTCCCAAGGTCCCCACGTATGCGCAGGGGTTCCCGCGTAGAGTCTGAGCCTGAGCAACCAAATTGGCTACCGTACTCTTTCCATTAGTACCAGTGACACCGATCAACTTTGGGCCACGTTCAACCAACCCGTAAAATTTTTGCGCGAGCTCTCCTAAACGACTACTAAGATCGGGAACAGCGAGGCTAAGTGATGGTTCGTCGCCTATCCCAGGTACCAATTCCATCTTGGTCTCGTGATTTGGCTCAAAGAGGATTACCGAGGCGCCTTTGCGCACAGCTTCTTCAAGATATTCGAGCCCATGACTGCGTTCGCCTTGGATAGCAAGAAAGGCAGCCCCCGGTCGAACTTGTCGACTATCGGTGACTAGGTCGGTTACCTGGACACCACTTATCTCAGCTGGAACTGATCCAAGCAACTCGCCTAAGGTCATCGCAGTTGTGGCCAACGCCGCCATCATCGGTCCACCTCTGCTTTGGCAACCTCTGTGCGCTCAGGGATTGTGACAGGTGGTCTCGGCAAAGCATCTGGGGGTACAGCAAGTAGACGCAGTGCTCCAGATAAAATTCTCGCAAATACAGGCGCCGCAACCTCCCCACCATAGTACGCACTACCGCGTGGCTCATCGATCACAACCACTACCACTAACCTCGGATTAGTGGCTGGAGCAAAACCACCGAATACGGCTAGGTAGCGATCCTCTGAATACCCGCCGATGCCAGATTTACGCGCCGTCCCAGTCTTACCCGCTACGCGGAAGTTGGTGATAGCCGCCCGTCGGCCCGTACCAACCGGTGATACCACGGTCTCCAGCATGCTGTTTAGAGCCCGAGCTGTCTCACTTGAAATAGCACGCTCTCCACTAGGAGTCTCCTCTAATGCCACTAGGGAGACCGGCCGACGCACACCATCTGCAGCGATGACTGCATAAGCCTGAGCTAGTTGTAGGGGGGTCACCGACAATCCGTAGCCATAGGCTAAAGTTGCCTGACCCACTGGGCGCCAGTGTCTAGCGTCGTTTAGTACCCCAGCGGACTCACCTGGGAACCCGCTATCAGTGAGCCGACCAATACCGAATCTCGTCAGAGCCAACCAAAGGTTATCCTGATCAAGATCTAGTGCGAGCTTGGCCACACCAACGTTACTGGATTGAGCCAGCACCGTTCTGATATCAATCTCTCCCAGGTTATTGATGTCCTGGGTGATGACCCGCCCATTGATGCTCAGGTAGCCCGGAGAGGTGTCAATTACTGAGTCTGAATCGTAGCGACCACTCTCTAGCGCGGCAGCAACTACAAACGGCTTAAAACTCGAACCTGGCTCGAAAATATCCGTAACTGCACGATTGCGATAACGTGACGCATCGAATTGCGCACGGTCATTCGGGTTATAGTAGGGCTGGTTTGCCATGGCCAACACTTCCCCAGTTGCTACCTCAAGGACAACCACCGACCCAGACAGCGCATTATTTTCTTCAATAGCCTGTTTAAGTTCGCGATAAGCCAAATACTGGAGCCGCAAGTCGAGACTCGCTCGTAGTTCCCTTCCTGGTCTAGGAGGATTAACTAGCTCCACGTCTTCTATGACTCGACCAAGTCGGTCTTGTATCACCCGTTTTGCGCCAGTCTCACCGCGAAGCCAGTAGTCAAACTCAAATTCGAGCCCCTCTTGTCCCACGTCATCGATGTTCGTAAACCCAATAAGGTGTCCAGCGACTTCGCCAGCCGGGTAATAACGTCGGTACTCGCGCAAAGTGGCAACACCAGGAATCCTTAAACTCAAAACCTGGGATGCATGGTCCGGGCGCAGGTGTCTACGCAAATACACAAATTCGCGATCTAGGTTGCTAGTAATACGGCGGGCAAGCCAATCTTCATCCAATTCCAAGAGCCGCGCTAGCTCATCGAGACGCCCCATATTTAATTTAAGTTCCTGAGGATTAGCCCAGACGCTATCTACGGGCGTGCTCACTGCAAGAGGCTCACCATGCCGATCGGTGATGGGGCCGCGGTGCGCCGAGAGTTGAACCGTTCGCACATGCCGCTCGTCACCCTGAGCTAAAAGAAAATCCTTTTTCAAAATCTGTAGATAGAGAACACGGCCCTCCAAAACTACGCCGAGTCCTATAACCCCAGCCAGTAGTAGAGCGGTCCGCCACCGCTTCCAACTTAAAGAATAAGCTTTACGGCTACCCTTCACTGGCTTGGCTCTACGACCACAATAATGTCATCGGCAATCGGGCTGCCTAGACTCAGTTGTTCCGAGGCTAGAAACTCAATTCGAGGGTGAGTCCCCCAGGTGCTCTGCTCGATCTGAAGACGCCCCCAATCAACCTGCAACCGATCTCTTTCACGGTTGAGCGCCTCGAGTTCAACGAATAATTGTCGGGACTCGTGCTTAGCCTTGATTACATAGAGGCCGGATGCCACCACCGCAACGGCAAGAGGCAATATCAAGCTAAGCTGTACACGCTGAGTAATCAAAAAACAGTCCCCAGTTTCTCAGCAATTCTCAATCGAGCACTCCGCGACTTCGGGTTGGCATCGACCTCCCTCTGTGTTGGTCGGATCAGGCCAGTGATCAACTTCAGTGTTGGGCGCGCCTCCAGAGGAATTTCTGGTAATCCAGCGTATGCCGGGTCCCCTTTGACCTGTCGTGCCATGAAACGTTTGACGATCCGGTCCTCTAGGGAATGGAAACTGATCGCACACAATCTGCCTCCCACGGCAAGAAGGTCCAGGCACCCCTCTAGCCCGGATTCCAAGGATCTTAATTCCTTGTTTATATGGATACGGATAGCCTGAAACGCCCGGGTAGCAGGATTTATCCGGCGGGTACGATTGCTGGAAGCACTCGTAATAATCTCAGCCAACTGGCCCGTAGTGGTGATTGGAGCTTGTGCTCGTGCCCGCAAGATTGCCCTAGAGAGTTGCCGAGCGCGAGGCTCTTCTCCAAAACGACGCAATACATCTGTTAACTCTGCTTCGTTGACTTGCCGCAACCATTCCTCCGCAGTAATGCCTTCAGTCGGATTCATCCGCATATCGAGAGGCCCATCCTCAATGAAACTGAACCCCCGTTCAGGGGATTGAAGTTGGGGGGAGGACACTCCGAGATCAAGCAAAAGACCAGCGAGGGGTCGGCCTTCGAGCCACGGCGTAACATGTTTGTGAACATGCTCAAATCCACCATGTTTGATTGAAAAACGTGAGTCCATAGACAGGTTGCTCCGAGCGTGTTCCACCGCCTCTGGATCCTTATCCAGTGCGAGCAACTTGCCGTGTTTCCCGAGCCGAGCCAGAATTTCAATGCTGTGCCCCCCACGTCCGTACGTTCCATCGACGTACCAACCGTCCTCATTTACGGCTAAACCCTCCAGCG
>Ga0315338_1001169_pt1 | contig 37155 bp, 48 predicted proteins | sample ASW8metaG_FD_204518 | JGI IMG/M metagenome (GOLD analysis project Ga0315338, IMG submission 204518) | Ammonia-oxidizing marine archaeal communities from Monterey Bay, California, United States - ASW #8 | ecosystem: Environmental > Aquatic > Marine > Coastal | place: USA: California | collected... | reverse complement strand
GACCGCACCTAGGGCAACCTCGGACCCCCTCCTCCCACGCCTCGTCGGATTCGGGTGTGCCGCAGTGGCATACCCGGGGCTTGGGGTCTGGGGTATTGTCGGTGTTCATGGGGCCTCCTGGACTCTGGCGAGGTGGAATCGGTATCGACCACGGCGGCCCCGGCACTCCTCGCCGGGTTGGGCACGGCAGCGCCCACAGGCGCGCGCGATGGGGCGCTGCCGATGGTCGATGATGGCGTGGGTCGGATCGGCGGGGGCCAATCCCCCCAGCTCCTCGACCGCCTCGTTGAAGTCGTCGTCGTCGTCTCGGCGGGATGGCGGCGGCGGAGCGGCGGGGGCCAATCCCCCCAGCATTGCGGCCATCAGGAGCGCGGTGTGGTGTTGCAGTTTCATCGGTCACTCCGGGGCATCGAGGCGGCCCACCGCCACAGGTGAGATCCGCCAGCGGGCCAGCTCATCGCCGGTCACGACCCACCTCCCGTCGAGGGCTCGGGGTCTGGGGTGAGGGCGGCCAGCAGGAACGCGGTATCGAGGCGGCCCACGCAGCCAGTGCGATCGAGGCGGCCCAGCAAGCCAGCACACCCCACCACGCACACAGACATGGGGTCCAAGTAAAGAGGTGGACCAGGGGGGTGGAGGTCGTGTCCTGGGTCTGGACCATCGAGGCGGCCCACCGCCACAGGTGAGATCCGCCCCAGAGAGCGAGGGAGAGCACGATCACGGTGTCGACCCAGCAGCGGCGCCTCATGGCGCACCAGCCGCGTACACCGTGTCGATGGTCCAGACCCAGAGCCACGTCGGCAGCCCGCAGAACAGGGCGGCGAAGAACACCACCGCCATGGATGCACAGAGCGCCGGCACCACCAGGTCCTTGTGGGCCTCGCGGCGCAGGAGGGCCGCGTGCTTGCGGCTCTGAATCTGGGCGTACACGGACCCGAGGCGCTCGGTGAGGATGCGGAGGCGGACGTCTTCGGTGCTCAGGCGCGGCGTGGGCGGCAGATGGGCCTTGGCTCCGCGCACCTTGGCCATGGCCTTTTTCTTGGTGGTCATGGCTGTACCACAACCAGATTGCAGCGCTCGACGTCGCCGTCGCTGGCCACCTCGAGGTTCACCTCGAAGGTCCCGGCTGCGCCAGGTTCAAAGAGGTGGACCAGGGGGGTGGAGGTCGTGTCCTGGGTCGTCCGATCGTGACCGACGGTGTAGTCGGTGAGCTGAGTGAAGGCCGTCACATCAGCCTCCGTCTCCAGTGTTTCGGTATGTGTGACGGTCTCGCTGTAGGGGTCGTCTCCGTCAGCGCCTGTCACGCTGAGGTCCGCCACGGTGACGGCCTCGTCGGTCGCGTCGGGGTGGCTGTAGCAGCCACTGGTTGAGCTGTAGCAGGCTCCAGAGCTGATGAGGCGGGTGGTGTCGACGGTGGCCACCACCAGGAGCGGCCGCGCGATGGTGGTCGTCAGGGTGATGGACGCGCAGACACCCTCGGTGTCGCCGGTGTCGCTCCAGGTGGATCCGCGGGCCCCCACGGTGTCGAGATCGTCGGCGAGAATCTCCGCTTGAAGGCCCAGTCCAGCGATGTTGTCGTGGGCGGTGTCGAGGCTCTCGCTGGCTTCGGCGAACTGGGTTTCGAGGTCGGCCCGCGCGTCGTCGAGCTCTCCGACGTCTGCGCGCAAGTTCGCGATGTCGGCCTCGGTAGTCGCCAGGCGATCGAGGAGTTGGGCCATCTCGTCATCTACGGCCGCGGACGTGTTGGCGTGTGCGGCCTCGAGTTCGCTCACATCGTCTGCGACGTCTTCGACGTCAGCAGTGGTGGCGGTGAGATCCCTGTCGCCGCAGGCGCAGAGCAAGAGGGGAAGGAGGGGGCGGATAGACATGATGGTCTCCGGGTTGAGGGGCAGGACAGTCACCTGAGACCGTAGCCTTTTATTTCTAACCCTGCACGCTTTCTTGTTTAGCTCGGGCTGGTGTAAGGACACAAGAGTTGTCAAGAGAATGTCAAGAACCTTGACACGTCCTGACGCGCCAATATGTGCTGGGGGCCCGGCGGGGATGTCTCGCCGGCCAGCCGCTGACCCCGGCTGCCCTGTCCAGCTCCTGATTCGGAGACACCATGTCCACGTCCACCGCCCCCGCCCCCTCTGTCGGCGTCCCCTGCCGCAAGTTCGATGACTTCAATGCTGCCTGGAGCCGCACCCAGGCCTTCCTCACCGCCTTTGCGACCAAGCACAACCTCACACTCCGCAAGGTGAAGCACAGCGCCGCGCGGTCTCGCGAGACCGAGGCGTTCACGGCTGCCCTGTGCGTCCCGCATGGTCGCCGCGCTCTCGTCATCGCTCACGCCGAGAACGACGGCTGGGGTGGCTCCACGATGGTGAGCGCTGACCGGAGCCCGGCGGCTCGGAAGCGCTTCGACGAGATCCAGGCCCTGCTGTTCGCGGCCGTCGATGCCGACGAGACCGTCATGCGGTCCAATATGGACGACCTCGTCGACCGCATCCTCTACACGCAGGTCATCGAGCCGAAGCAGCTCAAGTCCGTCATCGGCCGCACGAAGATCGCGTGGGCCACCAACGTCAAGGGCGAGTACACCACGGTGAAGTGGCCCGCGCTCCACAAGCGCTGGAAGACCGACCCCAAGGGTGCGCGGGAGGCCTTCGTGGCCCAGGGCATCAAGAGCGGCTGGTTCACGGCTGACCCCTTCCCCACCTTCGTCAACGATCTGGTGTCCTGATGGCGCGGATGTCCCAGGCTGAGAAGGTTGCCCGCAACATCCTCCGGTCCCACGGCCGCACCAAGCTGCGCCGCCTCATCGAGGGGCTGCAGGCCCAGGAGAGCGGGCAGGCCATCGCCGACGATCTGGAGGTCTCGCGCGAGCGGGTCCGCCAGTGGAAGAACGTCCTCACCCGCACGGTCACCTCGGTGACCGTCGAGGGCGATGTGGCCCGCGTCCTCTGGTGTGGCCTCGGGCCCGAGTAGGCCCAGGCGCCCCTCAGCTGCCCCCGTCATCCCCCTGGGTGGCGGGGGCTTCCTGTTTCGGCTCCAGGGTCCACCAGCCAGCGCTTGAGGAGCGCCAACCGGCGGCGCGGACGACCTCGCGCTGTGCAGCCGAGAGGCGCCCCTTGGCTTTCGCTTGTGGGCCCTGGTCGCTGACCTGTACGCCGGAGAGGGGGACGTCGACTGGCCACTGGTCGATGGCGTGGTGGAGATCGTGCGAGTCAGCCATGGCAGGCCTCCCCGGTGAGGCCGGCGGGTTTCATGTCGAGCTTGCACGTCACCGTCCGCGGCCCTCGGCGTGTCATCATGAGACCGGGGGTCCAGACCTCGGGTGGCTCTGCGAACGGCCGGGGGATGGCCCGCCGCTTGGAGCAGCGCACGCCGTCGCTGCACTTACCGCAGCCGCCGCCGTCGCAGGCGTAGCAGCGCGGGCACGGGCAGCGCCGGTCGGGTCCGTGTACGCCCATCAGAGTGCCCCCCTCAGTGGCCGCGGGTGCCTTGGTAGACGAGTCCAGCGGCAATCAGACCCATGACGAGTTTGTCGCCGTCGAGGGTGCGGTCCACCCCCGGCAGGGGTTGCCGATGGACTCTGATCGTCCCGCGCCTTCGGTTCGCACTCCCGATGTCCAACTCGGAGATCTTGCTCCTCACCTGGTCGAGCTCGCGCAGCATCGCGTAGCGGTCGGCCTCGACGGGGGCCGGCTTGCCCTGGAGCTTGGCGATCAGCGCCGCCTCCTCGCTCTTGGCGTCGGCGAGCTCGCTGGCTCTCTGCTCTTTGGTGCGGTCTCGGGCCTGCTGGGCCTTGCGTAGCCGGCGGTTGAGCGTCGGCAGGCGCCCGGACATCTCGACGGTGACGGCTGGGCTCGAGGCCAGCTCCACGCGGCCGCCTCCGGTCGTCACGGCTCCGGTGACGCCGGCGGCCATGGAGATCGTGCGAGTCTTGTTGATGGGCGCCGCCACACTGGCGGTGAATGCTGTGGGCACCCGGCCCTGGCCTGGCGCGAACGTGGTGGCGCTGGCAGCTCGCACAGTGCCGCGTCCCTTTGCGATGGGTACGGACGTCGCAGCGCGCACGGTGGTGCTCTGGACCCCAGGTGCAGCGTCCAGACGTGCGCCAGCCTCCACCGTCGTGCCCCGCTTGCCCGTGCGTTTGGCAGCCAGGTCGACGTGCCCGGCTCGAGCCCCGGTGTCCTGGGTCTCGACCTCGGCCGATGCGGTGAGCGTCGTCCTGCGTACAGGGACCACCAGGGCCACGTTGGCGGACTCGACGCGGCCGTCCTTGACTGCGCCGCCGGCTTTGATCTGCAGGCGCTTGAGGGTCACCTTGGGGAGCGAGAGTGCCAGCTGCTTGAGCTTGCCCTTGTTGATCTCGATGCGGCCGACGCCCGCGATGCCGAAGGTGAGCTCGCCCTTTGCGACCTTGAGTTCTGTCACCCGGCTTGCGGCGGCACCCAGGCCGGTGAGCAGGACGCCGACTTTCCAGGCATCGGTCAGCTTGCTCCAGAGCCGCTGAGGCCCGTGGCTGATGTCGGCCAGGGCCTCCTGTACGCCCTGCTGGAAGGCGGCCCGGACCTTGGCCTTGGGGCTGTCGAGCTGCTTGAGCACCAGGTTCTTGATGACGCTGGCTCCTCCGCCAGCGGCCTTGACGAGCCGGCAGGGGAGCCCTTGGGGGCTCCTGAAGGTGTCGGTGTCCCGATCGTAGGTGCAGACGTTGCCCGCGCTGTCCTCGTAGCGGTAGTGCGACTCGAGGGCGCTGGTCATGCTGGCGACCTCGTCGGAGAGGCCTTCTTCCTCCAGTACGCCCAAGATCTTGTCGTAGATGGTGCGGCTGGCTGCATCGGCGATGTCGGGTGCGGCCTGGACGACCCGAGCGAACGGGTCTTGGATGTCGGGGTGCTCGCGGACGAGTTGGCCCCAGGTGGCGCTCTGGATGCCGGCGGGCGCGCCGGCGGCGGAGATGAGCGTGGCGTTCACTCGGTCCATCAGCTCGGCGAATTTGATCTTGGGGTCGCCTGGCGACCGCCGAGCTCGGCTCCCCTTGGGTGCTCGGAGCGCCTCGATGGGGGGCGGGGGGAGCAGGTGGATGGTGGCGATGTAGGGCATGGGCCAGCCTTGGGTGATGTGCCTCCACCCTAGCTCCATTCGGTCTGCCATGGGCGTCGGTCACTTCGGGTTGCCTCGTCGTGCGCGTTCGTGGCGCTCCATCTCGGCGGCATGTGCGGCTGCACGCTCGTGATGACGCCGGTACGCGCGGAGGCATCTCAGGCAGGTGACCTCGGAGAACCCATGGCGCAGCCTCCACCGTCCGTTGACATGTTTGGTCCACGCCCCACACCATAGGGCGGTGGGGCAGCGTCCTCCGAGGCGAGGTGGATGCGTGGAGGTGGCGAGACCCGCATCAGCCTGTCCCCCAGCGGTCTATGGCTCCAGGGTCCATGCGTGGGCAGGGGTTGGGGGTGAACCTGATCAACAGCCCGCGCACCGATCGCTGGACCCACCTGCCGTCGCGATAGTCCAGCGCCCCAGCGTACACGCGCTGCTCCACTGGCTTGGTCATCTTCTCGCCTGGGCAGTGGGTAGGGATGCTCCCCTCGCACCCTCCGCAGGCCGTACACCACGCGCAGCCCTCGTAGCCGTCCACGTCCTGCCATGGGCGTCGGTCACTTTCCAGGGTGTGGCCGTCAGGTTGCGCCATCGGGCACCCCCTGCTCGGCGATGGCCTGCCATGGGCGTCGGTCAGGGGGGATCCCCCGACCCCCGGCTTCGAGTTGATCTCGGATCTCCCTCTTGAGCCAGCCGGTGGTCGTCCAGCAGGAGTCGTTGACGTTGGGGCCCTGTACTGGCGGGGTGGTCTGACCGGCCTCTAGGTGGACCGGCCGGCTCGTGGCGGCCGCATCCATGGCGGGGGGGGCACTCCACCGTCGGCTCTGCATCGTCCCGCGGTGGTCCTTGTTGAGCGGCGAGGCGGACCAGAGGGCCAGGGTCTCAGGGGTGAGGGGCCCAAGGGCGGTGGCGTCGTAGCCGGACGCGGCGATGCGCGAGTTGTGGTGGTAGACGCCGGGCCCGTAGAATCGCGCCGGGCCACGTTGCTTCTCGATCCAGCGGGAGCCCTCGGCGTTGATGAGCGCCTCGGCGCCCTCGATGTCGGTGGTCCAGATGGCGTCAACGTGCAGGCCGACGACGGAGCCGGGCTGGAGTTGGCGCACCGCGGCCATGACCTGCATGTGGTTGTAGCCGGCGATGAGCGCGGCCAGGTCGGGGCGGTAAGTGGCGGGCGCTTGGTGGGAGAAGGGGGCGACCCCGTCGAACCCCCACCAGATCCCGCAGCTCTTGATGGATCCGCTGGGCGGGTCGTCGCTCCGCTTGCCGAGGAAGCCGCCCTTGGATGCCCATTTCCCCCAGAACCTCGTGTAGAGCAACTTTCCCTGGTGGCAGCCCCCGAAGTCCTTGGCGATCTCGTCGAACAGCGGCATCGAGGAGGGGGCGAAGCACCACTGGTGGACGCGCTTGATGCTGACCTCTCCGCGGTCCTCAGCCTCTCGCACCATCTGGATGGGCCAGCAGCCCGAGAAGGTCCCCGTCGGGAAGGTGGTCGAGAAGCCCAGGCGGACAGGGAGCGGGGGAATGCCGAGCTCCTCGCCCAGGGCCTGGTCGACGTGGACCTCGGCCTCGATGAAGCCGATCTTGTTGCGGATGCGGCCCCAGGAGGCGCCCTCGATGGTGTACCAGCCGCCGACCTTGCGGTCGTGGAGCACGCCGTACACAGGCAGCGGTCGGGTCATCGCGTCGAGGTAGGCTGCGCGCATGTCGATGTGGACGCACTCGCGAGCTGAGCCCCTGGTGAGCACGATGGGACCCCCGTGGAAGCTCGCGTGGGCCATGGCGCGCCAGCGGGGCGGGAGCTGCCGGGTGAACGGGCGGCCGCCTCGGCCGTCGTAGACGTCCATGTACCGACGGATGGCCGTGCCCGCTGCGGACAGCCGGGGCATCACGCCGTCCTGGGCGCAGGCGTGCATCCGGTAGCTGAGCTCAGCCTCGGTGTCGCGAGGGTCACGCTTGCGGACCCCCCAGAGCGACGAGGAGATCACCTTGTACCCGCGCTTTCCGTCGTTCCACCGGAAGTGGACGCCGAGGGGCCGCTCGGGGGTGGGCCCGAAGGCCTCGTCGTCGGGGCCCATCAGAGCGATGAGCCGGGCCATGCTGACGGCCGATGTGGTGTACCAGGTGGTGCCGCTCCAGGCGGCACGGCGGGGGACGTCCTTGGGGGCCCTGACGGCCTGGTCATCGAACCAGAAGAGGTCGTCCTTGTCCTGGTGGACGATGCCGGTGAAGCCGGCCATCAGGATCCCCCAGGGGTCCAGACGTTGCGGGTCGTGGCTGAGCCGTCGCTGGCGCTCATGCCCTCGATCTGCAACGTGACCCGGCCGTCGATGCCCCAGACCTCCAGAAAGTCGCTGAATCGGTCGTAGTCGACAATGTCTTCGCTCGGGACGACGAGGTAGCCGCCTCGGCCGGGGACGTGGACCTGGACGGTCGGCAGGTAGGGGAGCTGGTCGCGGTCGAGGACCGGGCCGCGCAGGCGCCCGCTGGCGTCCCGCTCGTCGGGAGCCGCCGCGCCGCGAGGCAGGCCGATGCCAGCTCGGAGCCACTCGTTCCACAAGATCTGCCAGACATCCTCTGGGTCACCCAGGGGGACGTGGAAGTAGCTGCCCTGGAGCAGGGGGCTGTCGGCCTTGCGCTTGGGTGCCGGAGCCGGCTCGGCCGGGGGCTTGGGCGGTGGCTCGTCGGGCGGGGTCGGCGGGGTCGGCGGTGGCGCACCTGGAGGCGCGCCCGCGGCGGGCTGTGCTGGCTGCGCGGGGGGCTTGAGGGCGGGCTCCGGTGGCGGGCCCCCTGGGGCGTCAGGATGGGGTGTGGGCGCTGACCCGAGGTCGTCGCTGGGCTCTGGCGCTGGCGGCGGCTCTGGGGCGTCCGGGATGCCCAGGAGCGCCCGTGCGGCCTGCCCACGACCTCGGCGGACGAGCTGCGCGACGATGAGCGCTGTCTCTTCGCTCAGGCTCTCCAGGCGGGAGGTGAGGGCATCGTCGGTCTGGTAGCGTGGGTCGAGCCCCTCTTCTTCCTCGTCGTCGCCCCCGACCTCGGGCTCTGGGGCTGGCTTCGGCTTGCGCTTGCGCTTGGGCTTCGACTCTGGCGCCGGAGGGGAAGAGGGGAGCGGGGAGCCCCCGCTCTTCCGGCGGGTCCGCGCAGGCGTGGCGGGGCGCAGTGTGGGGTCGCCCTCGGGGGGCGTGGGCGCAGCCTTCTCCGGCGTCGGGGAAGGCGCTGGAGCAGGGGCGCGGGGCCGCGTGGGAGCAAGTGCGTCGGCCGTGCCGCGGATGCGACCCACCTGTTGGCGGGCGCGCTCTCGGAGGCGGGTGGCGAGTCGGCGCAGGATGTTTCGGCGCTGTGGAGGCATGGACAGTCCAATGTGCTGGTCAGGCACAGGTCAGGGTGAGCCTATCGCAAACGCCCCGAGGTCATGGACCCCGAGGCGCTATCGACACGCCAGGGGCGCATCCGGCGGGCAGTAGAGGCTAGAATGGGATGTCGTCGCCGACGTCGTGGGTGATGGGGTGTGCGGTTGGCACACCCTCGACGAGCTGCCCCCCGCTCATGCGGGCCTCGCGCTCCTTGGCCTGGAACTCGCGGACCTTGGGATCCAGGGAGTCGATGGCGACGATATCTGCGCCCATGCGCTTCACGCCGTTTGTGACGTACTCCTCGTGCTTGGTGATGAGCTTGACCGTCTTGCCGACCCAGAGCTGGAGGAGCTGGCTCGGGTTGGTGCGCGCGGCCTTGGACTCGCTGGGGTTGACGAGGGCGGCCACGGCGAAGCGATCGTGCTTCCAGACGGCCTCGTCGTTCAGCGTGGTGCGGTAGTAGACCTTGCGGCCCATGCCCGTGCCGACCTTGCAGGTCAGCGTGAAGGTGATCATCTCGTTGCTGGACGTCTTGGAGAGCCCGAACTCGGCCCAGCTGACCTCGGCGAGGGTCTCACCGGCGGGGTAGAGGGGGCGGGCCTTCTTGGTGCCCTTGTTGGAGGAGGTGTTGGTACCGGACATGATGGCTCCAGGTCTGTGTGTCGTGGTTCAGGGGCGCCGGTGGGGTCTCCGTCCGGCCCACTGGTTCTACTCCGGGCCGCGTGCCCTCACAACCATCCTCGCCCCTCATCCGTCGTGTTTCGTTACGGATTCTGGGTAGTCGCCGCTCTATCCGTGGCATAGTGCCTCAGTACCGTTTCGTTCTGTTACGGATAACTGGAGTTGATATGCTGGCGAGGCTGGTTGAGGGGAGAGAGTTGGGGGGCCTGGTGGACCTGTGCGCCATGGGCTCGATGCGGGCGCAGCTCCGGGGCGGACTGCTCAGCAGGGCTCGGGCTGCTGGCCTGGAGTACGACAAGACCGGGTGGTACACGGTGCCTCCCATCCTGGTGGGGCAGGTGCTCCGCTCGCGCTGGCTGCCGGTGGCGAGAGCTGTGGGTCTCCCGGTTGAGGACTGGCGGCGCTGGGCTCTGCGTGAGCGCGCGACCGCGCCGGCCGCGCCGCCCCTCGACGTCGCCGGCGCCTTCCCTGGGCTCCGGGCGTACCAGGTCGAGGGCGTAGACTGGGCGGCCTCTTCTGGCTTCACGGGTCTGCTGGGCGATGACATGGGCCTGGGCAAGACGGTGCAGGCCCTGGCCGCCCTGGAGCTGCTCAGGGGGCGCTTGCGGCTGAAGCGGACGCTGATCGTGGTGACGTCCTCGGTCCTGCTCAACTGGCCCAAGGAGGCGCGCCGGTGGTCGCCGTCGGTGGACGTGCGGGCCGCGGCCACACCCAAGGCGATCTGCGCCCTGGCGGACGGCGGGTTCGAGGGCGCCATCGTCGTCACCTGGGGGCAGCTGAGCAAGAAGATCCCCAGGGGGATGCCCTGGCCCAAGGTGCTCGCGTCTCTGATGCGCTGGGCGCCCGACCTGCTCATCGCTGATGAGGCCCAGTACGCCAAGGAGTTCTCGTCGAGCCGGGGGGCCGCCCTGATGGAGCTGAGCTACCCCTCTCGATGCCGCCTGCTGATGACGGGTACGCCGATGCGGAACCGGCCGCGGGAGCTCTGGACTCTCCTCCACATCATCGACCCGGTGAGCTACCCGGCCTTCAAGCCCTTCGGGGACCTCTACTGTGGCGCGGTCTACCGTCGCTACGGCACTACCGTGCGCGCCACCTACAAGGGGGCGACCCGCAAGCCCGAGCTGGCCCGAAAGCTCGCCGAGGTCATGCTGCGCCGCCGCAAGGTCGACGTCCTGACCGAGCTGCCCGACCGGACAGAGCATGTCCGTCACTTCCGGGCCTCGCGAGATCTGCGCGCGGGCTGGACCGCGGTGAAGGTGTTGATGAAGCAGGCCAAGGCGGCTGGGGAGACCTCGCCCGAGCTGCTCGGCGCCTTCATGAAGGCGTACCAGGCCGCCGGGCTGGAGAAGGTGCGGCCAGCGCTGGAGATCTTCGACGAGGTACGGGAGGCCCAGGAGGAGCCGGGGCCGGTGATCTTCCTCATCCACCACGCCGGCGTGCGGGAGGCCCTCGAGGCGGCCTTGGTCAAGCGAGGGCTGCGGGTGGGGGTGATCGTGGGCGCGACCACACCCATCCAGCGTCAGGACATCGTGGACGCCGTGCAGGCTGGCGAGGTCGACGCCTTCATCGGATCTCAAGCCTGCAAGGAGGGGGTCACGCTGACGCGGGCCAGCGTGGTCATCCAGGTGGAGCGGTGGTGGACCTACGCCGACGAGGACCAGGGGGTCAGCCGCGCCCATCGCTTCGGGCAAGATCGGGTGGTCCAGTGGTTCTTCCCCCACCTGTCCGGCAGCATGGACGACTACCACGCGCGCATCGTCGTCGAGAAGAAAGATCTGTCTCTGGACATCGTGGACGGCCGCGGCCTCCTGCTCGCCATGCTCGACCTGGAGCCGTCGTGATTCACCTCGACCTCATCGGCGCTGCCGCCCAGCATGAAGCTGAGCTCCCAGTCTCCGACCTCTGGGTGCTCATGGCCCGCTCCCAACTCTGGGAGGCCGATGGGTGGCTCTCCCGCTGGCTCTGGGTTCACCGCTGGGCGTCCTTCCTGGCCCAGGCTGAGGGCTACTGCGCCTGCTGCGGGCGAGCCCTCTCGGGCTGGGCGCGGGGAGACGCGGTCTACTGCGGGGCCCCCTGCCGTCAGCGGGCGCATCGGCGGCGCGCCAAGGGGGAGCTCACCTCCTTCGGGCAGGCCGTCGCGGCAGCCGTCGAGGACCTGCGGCAGCTCGAGGCTGACCTGGTGGGCTTCCGCGCGTGGTATCGGAAGAACCGCTCGGCCACGATCATGCCGCCCGACCTGCTCCGCATCGAGCACCTGCCCCGACTACCTGGCCGGTGTGGCCGGGGGTGCGGGCGGGGTACGGGCTGTAGCCACACGGATGGCGGCCCGTGCCTCTTCGCCAACACCTGCCGGAGCGGTCGTGATGGGTAGACGTCCTCGCAGTACGATGAGGGGGAGGTGCTGGATGGTGGATCCGTCAATCGCTGCCGCCCTCCGCCTTCTCGGTCTCCAGGCGGGGGCCACCCAGGCCGAACTCAAGCGGGCATGGCACAAGGTCGCCCTCGAGACCCATCCAGACCTCAACGGGGGCGCACTCGCCACCCAGGGCTTCGGCCGGGCGCGCGGCGCTTACGAGCTGCTCGTCGATCGAGGCACTGGTTCGGCGGCGTCAGCGAGCTCGTCGGCGGGTGGGGGCCGCGCCTGGCGTGAGCCTCGCCAACTCGGCGGAACGGTGGCCCACGTCCGGGCCCCGGTCAGCCCCTACTACCACTCGGAGCAGGCCCAGCTGGAGCGGATGTACGGCGAGCGAAGCCGATGGAACCGAGAGGGTCTGCACCGAGTGGTAGTAGGGGCTCACGTCAAGCGGTGGAGGAAGGGATGATGGGCAACCACTACACGACCCTCGGCGTAGCGAAAGATGCCGACCAGGTGGCCATCAAGGCGGCGTGGCGCAAAATCGCCCTGCACTGCCACCCCGATCGCACCGGCGATGACCCAAGGGCAACCGATCGCTTCCGTCGCGCACGCAAGGCTTACGTGGTGCTCATCGACCCGGAGCAGCGGAGCCGCTACGACTTCATCCTGGGGGCGTCTGCCCTGTTCGCGTGCAGTTGTGGCCGATCCAAACTCCCTGGCTCTGCGCTGTGTAGCTGGTGTGGGCTCATGGCCTACCAGGAGGCCGAGCGGCAGAAGGCCAAGAGCAGGGCCGCCGAGAAAGCCCAAGCTAAAAGGGCTGCAGCGCAAGCGCGAGAGGCGGAAGACCGGGCCCACTTCACCGAGAGACGCCAGCGGCGACCGCCACATGATACCACCCCCCACTACTCGCCAGGAGGCAGCTCGAGACCGGCGCCGGCGGCGAGCGCCTCAGAGCGGTCTTGGGATCAAGCCGGTGAGTACCTGCGCGGAACTGGTGACGGCGTGGTGACTCCAGATGTGTTGTTGGAGGGCGTTGTGGGCCATGTGGCCTTCCAGGCTGCCGCCCTGGGTTTCGCTGATGTGAGGGTGGAGGTGGGGCCTGATGGCCGCGTGAGGATGAGCGGCGGGAGCGTCAAGGACATGGAGAGGGTGCGGGATTCGCTCGGGACAGCTACGCGGCTGTTGTCAGGTATCTGGGGGTTCTTGGACCGGAACGGTTGACGCTCCATCGCCCCTGTGAGATACCTCTGCGGAGCTGTTACGGGTGGACATTGGTGGACAATGATGGACTATCGCGGACCTACAGCCGACGCGCCCTCGCAAGACTCCTGGGGATGAGCCCCAAGACGCTCAAGCGGTGGGAGGAGTCGGGACGCCTTGTCGCGCGTCGTTGGCCCTCAGGTCGTCCCTTCTACACCCAGGCTCAGGTCGATGGCCTCCTCGACGCTGTCCCCTCATCTAACTCTCCCCCCTCTCCCCAGGAGTGACCCATGGCCCTTATCATCTCTCACCTCGATGGTGACCCAGTACCAGCTCAAGGTGAACGCACCGTGATGATTTACGTGCAGGAGGCCAACCCACAAACTGATGGCGCCCAGGGCTACCGGGTGGTGGCCACTGCGGCCGAGAGTGGCCGGCGGGTGGGGCGCTGGGTCTCTGACTGCTCATTGGCCGCGGTGCAGGACTGCATGTTGTGGCTGAATGCTAGCCGCTGGCCTGACATGAAGGTCGCTCCTGGCAGCCCCATTGACCCCAACCGCGTGCTCGCCGAGGTGGGGGGTGTCATTCCTCTGGTGCCCGAGGGCTCCGACCCGAACATGAACCCGCGCGACACTCCGCGGCTGTTCACACACCTGCTCGCGATGAACTTCGCGGAGAGCCCGGTGGACCCGATCTTGCCCCCGGCGCTCACCGGCGGGCAGCCCCAGCAGCCAGGTCGCGCCCTCCCAGGACCGACCGCTCAGGCCCCGCGCCCCGCGCCTCAGGCCCGGCCGGCGCCGACCCCCGCCCCCCCGGCGACTCCGGCTGTCAACCTCGATGACAATTCGCTCCGCAAGGAGGCCGCGGTGGGCGTAGCCGGCATCTTCCGTGCGCTGCGCGCTGGCGTCGACATGGCTGAGGTGCAGGAGGGACTGGCTGACGTGCTCGCCGCCATCGAGCTGTCCCAGGAACTCGATGGGGATGACCTCGACGGCGACTTCGATGAGGATGAGTTCGACGATGGCGGCGAAGATGAACTCAGCCAGATCGAGGCTGATGCAGCCCCAGGCGAGGCAGTTTCCGATCCTGAATCCACCGGCCTGCTGCCTGCAGACGGCGGTGGCCATCCACCTGGCACCGTCACTCTCGACGACGGCACCGTCCTCCTCGCCATGAGCCTCAGTCGTGGCTACTTCATGGCGCCGGATGGGCAGATCGCTCGGGCCTTGCCAGGTGGCCGCTACCAACTCCTGAACGAGGAGCAGCACGCCGAGGCCGTGGCCCAGATCGAGGGCGACAAGCAGGAGTCTCTGCGTCCGCTGGCCGAGGGAGAGGTGCCCCCAGGGCTCAGCTCCGAGGAGGCCGCTATTTTCTTGGCCATGGGCAACAACCGAGCCACCGAGAAGATGCAGCGGAGCACCGAGCGTGCGCGCCGTGCCATCGAGAGAGCGGAGACCGTGCGAAGAACTCACGCTCGGGCTGAGCAGGAGGCGGCGGGCGGAGATCGAACCGACGGTGGAGAGCGGGGCGCTGGTGGTGAGGGGGGCGATCCGCCGGCCACGGACTCCGAGGGGGCATCTCGCCTCCACACGCTCGTACCTGACGACCTGATGGCCCTCAAGGACGCCGCTACGCACTTCCAGATGTCCGTCTCTGGGCTTCGCAAGTGGGCCAGGACGGGGAAGATCACGGACTACCGTGGCAAACTCGGCGGTCGCCAAGCGAAGATCTTCGTCTCGGTGGCGGATGTGACTCGTTTCATTGAGTCTCAGAATCAGGCGCAGGCGTCAGGGCCCCGGCGGGTCGGAGGGTAGGGCGCATGATGAGAATAGAGAGGGAAGAAGTCGAGGAGATGATCGAGGCTGCGCGCCAGAGAGAGCGCCTCTTCTGGCTCCAGCTGATGCTGGGAATGGCAGACCGTATCGACCGCCATATCGAGGCCCAGCGCTCCAGCCCAGGGGCTGCAGCGCTGGGCCCGACGACGGTGTCCGCGGCCATTCGGACGACCGTCGGTACCGTCACCTCGGGGCGTAGCTCAACTGGATAGAGCGCCAGCCTACGGAGCTGGAGATGATTGGTTCAAATCCACTCGCCCCGACCTCACCCCCACACCCGACCGGTCTTCCAGTTGAGCCGCCGGTCGCGGACACGAGGCGCGTTGAATGGCGCCTTCCATACCACCAGGCTGTACTCGCGCATGTCGGTACCCTTGGGGTTGTACTTCCTGCGGGAGAGCTTGAGGAGGTCGGGCGGCACGAGGCCTCCGCCCAGGGTGATCTCGGCGACCTCGGCCTGGGCAGCCTCGATCTTCGCCTTCTCCCGCGGCCTGGCGAAGGGGCAGCGTGGGGTGAGCCGGACGGTATCGACGGGGCGTCGGCGCTCCCAGATCCAGTCGCGTTTCACTGGCGTGAGCGCCTGGCCGATCATCAGCAGCGCGAACCCGCGCTTGCTCTTGGCGGCGAGCAGCTCGATGGCCTGGTCGAGGAACGAGAAGGGTGGGTTGCTCACCGACCAGTCCGCCCGACGCGCGACGTTGGGAGGTCGCCCCATGCTGAAGGCGTCCCCGAGGACGACCCAGCACCGCTCGTTGTCGACGAAGTCGGCGGCGTGGATGGGTCCGTCCGGGTCGAGCTCGTGGCAGAGCACGCGGGCACTGGTCTGCTCGAGGATGGGCACGACGAAGGTGCCGGAGCCAGCGAAGGGCTCCCATATGGTCCGAGCGCGCCCGAGGCCGTGCTCGTCCCGCAGGTACTGCACGATGGCGGCGGTTACGCGCGGGTCGGTGTAGGCGACGTCGGCGTCCTTGACCGGGGCCAACGCCAGATCTGTGGGCATGGTGAGGCTCATGACTGGACTTCCTACCGGTTCGGTGTGGGGGCGGTGCCCAGGATGGAACGAAGGGCGTCCAACTGGTAGCCCTGGCTGAGGAGGCGTCCGATCTCGGCGATGAGCGCACGCTCGTCGGCGCAGGTGAGGGGCACACATTCCGTCGCGTCCTGCACGACGCGGTAGCCGAGGGAGAGGGCGTTGCCGCCGTACCGATGGTCGGGGTCACAGTGCTCGATGACGAGCGCCTGGTACGAGTTTTTGGCATCACGGGCGGGCCACCCGACGCACCCACAGGGGAATCGGACGAGGCCCATGCGTGGGCAGGGGTCGGGGATGGTCATGGTTTCCTCTTGGAGGGATCGGTGGTGGAGCTGCGGCTCCCAAGGCAGAAGTTGAGGCGGTCGGTGTCGACCATGGCCATCTCGTCTTGGAAGCCCTTGATCGCATCGACGAGGCGGTCCTGCCAGGTCCCCATGGCGAGCTTGGCGCGCCTCAGCGCTCCCTGGAGAGTGCGCCCCTCGTCACACCGGAATATCCCCCAGGGGCCCTTCTCAGCCTGGAAAGCGCAGCGACGACATGTCGCATCGTGGCGCTCGATGGCGTCACAGAGCCGGGCGTAGCTCTGCAGGTGAGCGATGGCTGGCTCGAAGAACGCGCGAGGGTAGGGCAGCCCGTCAGGCTCGCTCACGGCGCCCACCGCTCCACATCGCCCCGCCACAGCTTCATGGCGAGCTCAGCGGTGGCCAGGGTGTCCGAGAGCGCGCGGTGGGCCTCGCCGACCCGCTCCACACCCTCGAGGTTGAGGGCCTGCTTGAGTGAGACGACCCTGGGCTCAGGGACGCCCCCGCCCGCGTCGAAGTGGCCGTTGACGGGGCCCTTGACGGCCAGGTAGTGCCGGGCCAGGCAGCCGCCCCAGGGCAGGGGGTCGTGCAGCATCGGCAGGTGCAGGGGCGAGCCGTACTTCCCGTCGCCGTCGAAGTCGTGGTACTCGGTCTCGTCGATGTAGAAGAGGGACCGACGGACCATCCGTCGGTCGAACGGCAGATTCCAGGCCAAGATGGGCCCAGGGCGCTCGGCGAGCCGCTCGATGAGGACGTTGCCGGCGGCGATGGCGTTCAGGCCGCTGTCGATCTGCTCTGGGGTGATGCCGGAGATCTGGCGGCAGGTCTCCAGGTGCTCGTCCGTCAGACACACGGGGGGCTTGATGAAGGAGGCCCAGCTCGTCCCCAAGAGGAGGCCGCCGTCTTCGGCTCGGCGCAGATGCACCACCGCGATCTCGATGACATGGGCGGTGGGGTCGGTAGGAAGGCCGGTGGTCTCGGTGTCGAGGACATGTACCCAGGGTGGGTCGTTGTAGAGCCATGAGGGGGTCATTGTGGAGCTCTCGCGATGTGGGTGATGAGGTGGGCCCAGGAGGAGTCGTTGATGTAGCCAGCCGCCTCGGCCTCGCGGATGAATGAACTCGGCTTGCAGGGCTGCGGACGTTCGCCGAAGGAGGTCCAGTGGTACGACAAGACCAGGATGTCGCGAGCGCGGGTGCAGAGGACGTAGAATAGACGGCGCTCCTCGGGCACGTTGCCGCCTTCGCCGGGCAATACGCCGTCGACGATGGCAGCACCCACGACAACGGGCCACTCCAGCCCCTTGGCCCCGTGGATGGTGCTCACGGTGACGGCGTCTCCGGTCTCGGTGAGCTTGCGGGCCTGGGTGGCGATGTCGTCGAGCAGTGCGGTGACGGCCCGAGCGCCGGTGCCACCGTGCTCCCTGGCTGCGTCTTGGAATGGCTGGATGGCGCTCTGTCGGTCTTCGGCCTCCTGGGTCTCGGCCACGCCCTGGGTGGAGAGGACGCGGATCTCCTCGTTGAGCCCCGCGACCTCAAGAACGGTGTCGATGATGTCGACGATGGGCCCGTCTTCGCGGAGCATGGTCGCGAGGCGCTTGTAGAGGTCAGAGCAGGCCTGGATGTTCCGGCCGGTGACAGTCTTGGGTCCGCACCGGGCGGTGTCGTGGACCCTGAGTAGCGGACCCAGCAGGATGGACTGGCGCGAGTTGGGGTTGATGAAGCCCTTCCAGCGCTTAAGCACCACCGGCCCGATGCGCGGCCACGCGGCCAGGATGTGGCTGGCAGCGTCGAGGTCTTGGGGGTTCACCAGGACCCGAAGCCACGCCATGATGAGCTGCACGTCGGAGGTCTGCCACCATGGTTTCTGGCCGACCGCGATGAAGGGGATGTCGAGTTTGCGGAGCGCGACGGCGACCATGCGGAGGGTGCGGCGTCGTCGCACGAGCACCGCGATGTCGCTCGGCCGCCAGCGGCCGCTCTTGGTCCACTCGTCGATGGCTGAGGCGATGCGGTAGGGCTCCAGGCCGGCGGTGGGCACCCCGGTGAGGAAGACGCCGCCCCCTTCTCCTCGCTCGCTCCAGAGCTTCTTGGGCACCCGGTTCTCGTTGTGTCGGATGCTGGCGTCCGCGGTGCCCACGATGGAGTCCCACGAGCGGTAGTTCTGGCCGAGTTGGATGACGCGGGCGCTCCAGCGCGCTTGGAAGGTCGTGATCAACTCCACCTTGGAGCCACGCCACCCGTAGATGGACTGGTCGTCGTCGCCGACCACCATGACGTTGCGCTCAGCGCCACCGATGAGCTCGATGAAGCGCTCTTGGAGCAGATTCGAGTCCTGGTACTCGTCGACGATGACGTACTGCCAGCGGGTCGAGACGCGCTCACGGAAGTTGGGGAAGACGTGAGCGGAGCGCACGACGAGGTAGACGAGGTCGGAGAAGTCGACGGCACCGACGGTGCGCTTGAGGTCCTCGTAGGCCTTGCGGGCGGCGGCGATCTCCGCGAATTGCACCGAGGCGGGGATGTAGGTCCCCGGCCTGGATCCGCCGGGCTCCAGGTGACGGCTGGCGTGTGACTGGTGGGGCTCCCGCTCCTGCTCGGCTTCGCCGCGGCGGCGCAGTGCAAGCTCCAGGTCGGTGAGGTGCTCGTCCTTGATGACGATGTGGCCGTCCACGTCGGCGTCGGCAGGATCCCAATCCTCCTTGGCCTTGTTGATGGCGGCCAGCACTACGCTTGGGGAGTATTCCCGCTTGCCCTTTGGGTAGTCGCTGTCTTCCACGATGCCCTTGAGGATGTCCCGAATACGCCGCTTGGCTGCGGTGTCGTCCCACATGGAGAACCGCGGACGCAGGCCGACTTCGTGGGCGTGGTTGCGGAGGAGACGAAGGCAGCAGGAGTGGTAGGTCTGGATGCGGATGTTCTTGACCACCTCCTCGCCAAGCTCGACGCCGACGCGCTCCTTCATCTCGGCCGCGGCCTTCCGGGTGAAGGTCACAGCCAGGATGAGGGGCGGGGGGACGCTGTGTGCCCGCACCAGGTGAGCGATGCGGGCGATGACGGCGCGTGTCTTGCCTGAGCCTGCCCCAGCGCTCACGAGGCAGGGGCCGCCGACGTGGGTGGCGGCCGCGGTCTGGTCCGGGTTGAGCCCATCGAGGTGGGTCAGGTCGGCCGGGTCGAGGCCGGTGGGCGCTGGGTCGCCCCAGGACCGCGCCCCTAGAGGCAACTGGGGCGGCGGTGCTATCAGGGGTGCGCCGTTCCAGGCGTCGACATCGAACTCGGGATCGTGCCAGCCCTGGGAGGCCGGCGCTGGCGCCGCGATGGGGCACCAAGGGTCGTCGATGGGGTCGCCGTTGTACCAGGAGCCCCCGGCCTCGGCGTACTGCATTTCGACGCGGTGCTCTCGGTAGGGGCACGCCCCTGAGCACTGCCGGCAGGGAATCAGTGAGTCTGTGCCGCACAGGGGGGGCGGTTCGTTGTTCTGGATGGAACAGGTACACCCTGGACAGGGCAGCGAGCCGCGCCACCCTTGGGGGCACATGACCTGGGTGACGTCGGCCGCCTCCTGGGTGACGTCAGCGTCCATTGGGTGTCCCCTCAAGCTGCTTGATGGCGTCTGTGTGGCACCACAGGTACATGGCCATGCCGTGGGTCTCCTCTTCCTCGTTGAGGCACGCCATGGCGGTGCGGAGCAGGGCATCGTAGGTGACGCCGAGCTTCTCTGCGGCCCAGCCCCACAGGTTGAGGAAGCGTGCGGCGACCTCCTTGTGGATGGCCTCGTGATCGAAGCTGTTGTCCCCTTTGAGCCGGTAGAGGAAGAGGGGGATCTCGTCGCCGTTCCTCAGCCGCTTGCTGACGAGCAGGGTGTTTGGATCGATGCGCCCGACGCACATCCCCCGCAGGGTGTCGGCGGCGATGCGTTCCTGGGACTCCTCGCGGGGTTGATCGGCGGAGCACTGGGTGGCGATGCGCAGGATGGGTGTAGACATGGGTTCCTCCAGCGACAACATTCACACGGAACCGGCTCGGCGTCAACTTCTCTGTTGATTATTGCTTCTTGGGTGATGATCGGTCTCGAGGAGGTAGGGAACGATGGGGACTCGGTCTTGAGCTCGCCCTTGGACGTGGACGCAGAGCGCGCCGGCGGGAGGGAGCACGATGGTGACCTGGAGGCCGGTGAGGCCCACGAGGCGCGAGCACCAGCGGTGCAGGGTCTCTGGCCTGGGCCGGATGTGGCTCGTGGAGCCGGCCTCGACCAGGTAGGCCCAGATGTTGGGCTCCCGAATGCCGAGCAGGCGTGCTGTCGCCGCCTTGGAGGTCGCGTAGCCGTGCCGTTGCAGGACCCCGTGGAGGGCCTGCATGGGTGTGGGGTGAGGATCGGGTCTGCTCACCACCCGGTCTGTTGCTTGGAGAGTAGGGCGCCGATGAGCCCCGGCAGTGGGGTGCCCACCTCCCGCTGGTCAGGCCCAGTTTGGACCAGCCTCTCCTGCTCGTGGAGGGCTTGGGTGCGGGCCTGGGGGGTGAGCGCGTTGATGTCGATGAGGATGCTCAGCTGGGGAGGCATGGGCACATTTCCCTGGAGCGGGTTCTGGCTCTGGCCGGTAGGCAGTACCACCTCGGGGAGGTCGGACTCGTTTAGGATCCCAGGCGGCAACACGGCCATCAGGCGGATCACCCGGCTCCCCCGCGGAAACTGCGGGTGGGCGCCCACTAGGTCTGAGACCTCGTAGGAGTGGGCGGGCATGGTGAAGGCGGCGTACTGCGGGACGACTGCGGCAGGGGGATCGAGGGTATGTTCGGACATCAGGGTTCTCCGTGGAGGTGAGCGTGTCGAGAGCCACCAGATCTTATCGTCATAGGTGGCACTCGAGCAACGGTCGGGTTCGGCTGCGTGAGTGGCCGGGGGTTCAGGTCCGCGTGCCGCGCGCCGCCCTCGAGCTGCTGTCTCGCTGGCTCACCGAGCCGGTGACCATCGAGGTGGTGCCACGCACCGCTGTTCGCCAGCTCTGGCGGCGGGACAACGGCGGCAGCCGATTCCCTGGCCACTACGCCTTCCGCGCCTACACCAGAGATCACCACGTCCGTCTGGTGAGCGACGGCACCGAGACCTCGGCCTCGTTGACGTGGCTCCTGTTGCATGAGCTCGCCCACGTCCTGGTGAACGAGAGCCCGATGTTGAACGAAGCGCTGCGAAGCGTCCCCAAGCCGCGTGGCTACCTCACCAGCGATGCGGCCCACGAGGCCTGGCCGGAGGAGAAGCTCGCCAACCTCGTCGCCGACCAGTTTTCGTGCCGGGTGGGTTCTCGGCCGGGCTTGGATCGTCTATGGTGGCGCCGTCGCGTCGAGCGCCTGGTCAGGCCTTTCGCCCGTCAGGGGTGATCATCTTCTGGCCCCTTGGGGTATAGATCGCACCGTCACGGCCGGCGTATGGGATCTGAGACGTGTCGACAGGGCGTGAGCCTCCGCTCGACCGGCCGCCGCCAGCCGCTCGGAACCTGGGTGCCAGGGGAGCTGTCACCTGCTTGACCATGGGTGGTGCGGCCTCACATGAGGTGCAGCTGGGAAGACCGAGGTCGGACATCTTCTGGAGCACTTCTCGTCGATCCCCACACTCTGGGCACTTGTAGTCATAGAGCGGCATTTGGGCACCTTTCTTGCACGGGCGGTGACACGAGGGTAACATGCGCCTGTACACCGGTGCAGCTGGGTCACCCTCTGCTGGGATTCTTCGAGACAGGCGCGGTACGCCGCTCAATGATGGACCCAGCTCCATCGGTTACATCTTGATGTGGCTGGACAGCCCGCCCCCCCCACCCAAAGGTCAAGGGTGGGGGGGGCATCGTTGTTCATGGCTCCAGTCCCGCCTTCTGGGCCTCGGCTGCCGTGAGCTGCCGCTTGTCCATCATCCACGTCACACGCCCCCCCAGGAGTACGCGCCTGGTGAGCAGATCGCTGTTCTCGACCAGCGTCCGCATGGCCTGGCGCTCAGCCTTGGTGTGTCGTCCCCCCAGCCTCTTCAAGAAACGGTCCTGAACGACCCGTTGGCCGTCTTGGCCAGCGTGTCTAACCCTCCAGTAGTCGGTGTGGCTGGAGAAGAGGAACTTGATGTCCCGTGCGAGCCGGCCGCGCTGGCGCAGCGTGTCCAGGGCATCGAGGACAGGCTTCATGGCAGCAAAGTAGAGCTCGACGTCCTCCGCCATGTTCCCGGTCCACCGTGGGTATAGATTGACGTTGAAGGTGTCCCCGTCTTCGTTGGTGAGCTGGATCGCGATGCCGCGATGACCCTCCCAGAAGGGGGTCGCGTACATCCACAGGTCTTCGCGGGCCAGGTCGCCAGTGGGGCCAGGGGGTCCGGCATAGGCCCAGAAGAGAGACCCGACCATCCAATCGTCGTCGAGTCTCCAGTTGGAGGCATGAGCCAGATCCTGGCGCACGCCTGGCGGTGGCGGAGGGAGTGCGATCCCCCACGCCGGGGGGTTGGCTCGGTACGCAGCGATGATCGCCTGCGTGAACTCGAGTTGGTCGTGGTTGGCTGAGCCGCGGCGACCGAACCCAGCCGCAGCTGCGAGCGCGGCCACACCCCCGAGCGCCAGGTGGGTGCCGTTCATCCATGCACCGGGCAGCGGGGGAGCTGCAGCTGCCGGGCGCGCTGTCGGCCCAGGATCGCTAGGGAGCCGAGGGTTCGCTCGGCGTCCAGATCGGCCGCCAGGCGCTGCCGAGCGGCCGCGGCGGTGCGGATGAGATGGGAGTTGGCTTGGGCGGCGCGGTGGATCTCCTTGAGGCTCCGCTTCTCCTTGAACTTGAAGTCGAACATGCTCATGGGGACCTACTTTTGCGCTGCCACGCTCGGGGGCGTACCCCTGAACCACAGGTCGTACCAGGTGATGGCCTGGGCGGCGTCGGTGACGGGCTGCCAAGGGTCGCCATGGACCAGCGGTCGGCCGCGCTGGCGCTCCACCTCGTCCACCCACTCCACGAAGCTGAGCTGGGAGGCCGCGGGCGCCTGGCGGACCTTGGCCTGCTGTCGCATCCGCTGGCCGGTCGCCACATCCTGAGTCTGGGCCCCCGCAGGAGCACGGGAGCCCTTGCGGCGGTCCTGGCGCAGCTCGGTGGCCCCTGGGTAGGGGCGGCGGGCGACGAAGAGGACGTGAGTGCCGGCATCGGTGGGGTGGGTGCGGACCTCAGGGTGCCACATCGACGGGTCCAGTTCGGCCTGCTGGCGGATGTGTGCAGCGATCTGCTGCGCCTCGGCCGGCTTCATGGGGCCCATCTGCCAGGCGCGCATCGGCTGGACGAGTTGCCGTCCGTGCCGGCGCCCTGGCCGCGGCCCAGGGGCTCGGGCCGGGTCGAAGGACAGCTCGCGCCCAGCGCTGCCCTGGGCGTCCTTGGCGGCCTGCCTCTCGCGCTGGTGGTCCCGGAGGGCGAGCCAGCTGATGCCGCCCACGGTGAGGAAGGCGAGACTGGCGCCGGTGAACTCGATCTTCATGTTGCCCACAGCCCCCCGGAGTAGCCCTGCCCTTGCAGCCACTCCTGTGTGATCTCAGGCGTGGGCGTGTAGGTCCACATCATCAGCGCCAGGCGGCGGCGGGATGGCATCGCGGCGCCGACCGGCCCCTCAGACCACAGAGCTTCACCTCGGTGAGCCACCTGGCCCATGTGCCGCTTGATGAATGCTTGGCGCCGCGGACCCCACCTCTGCTCACTGTAGGGGTCGACCGCGTCTTGGAGCTCGTGGTAGCCACGCACGAGCTCGTAGGCCCGCACGAACCCGCGGCTGCTGCGGGCGACCCTGGAGACCCCTGCGTCGGACGCGGCCGGCTCTGCGGCCCGCACGGCGTCCAAGGTCATCCACCGACTCGAGGTCGGCCAGGTGTCCGGGGAGGGGGCGATGGCGGGGGCCTGGGCCCGCGAACCCAGACGTGAGGACGCAGCAGCCATGCCTGCGATGATGGCGATGCTCCCCAAGGCGAGCGCCTCTCCCGATGGGCGGTACTGGGTCACGGCTGCTCTAGGATGGGGATGGCGACCGGGCAGCAGGTCTCGGTCATGCCGAGGTCGGTGATCTTCCAGTGTCCCACGTCGTCCCGCATGACGTTCTCGCCGTGGATGTCGTAGATGAAGAGGCTGTGGCCGGCGGTGGCCTGCAGCGTCTCGAGGAGGCGGTCAGCGTGGGCCTGCCCGTCCTGCACCGAGCGGAAGCGCCTGACCACCTTGGCGACCTTGGCCTCGACCGTGTAGGGCGCCCGCAGGCCTGAGCGGGCCGCCCCGCGGCTCCCGAGCAGCGCATCGTCAATGCGCTCGACAAGCTGGCACTCACTCCGACTCAGTTTCTGGCAGCGCTCCATGACAATGACGTAGAGGGGTCGGTCCCGTTTAGCCCTCGGCAGTACGATCATCACGCAGCTGACCTGGGCCAGCGAGGGGAGATCGCTCCAGGCCAACTCACCTTGAGCCACCATGTCGAGCAGGTAGGCCCAGGCCGCGGCCTCGGTCTGGTCGCCGGAGATCTTGACTACCTGGTCGGGCTCGCCCTCGATGCTGAAGACTTCGGCGTAGCGGCCCTTGCCGACCGGACGGCCGACGTAGATCTTGTGCTGGCGGAGCAGTTCGACGGCGCGCCCAGCTACCCGGTCGTACCGCTGGGTGTTCGACCGAGTGCCGGTGACGTCGACGTACCGGAGGCGGTTGATGCCGTCGCGGGTGATGAAGCGCTCGGGGATCTGCCCCACCGGAGGCAGCCCGTTGATCAACAGCGCCTTGCGCCACCGAGGGCAGCGTCTCCAGACGCTGGAGCTCCCGGCGCCCTGGTCAGGGCTCACGGTAGCCCTCGTGGTCGGTGCGGCGGTGCCTGGCGCCATGCGCGGGACGGGGAGAGGATTCACGGGTCGCTTTGGGGTTGAGGTGGCGGTGGTAGTAGTTGCGCAGCAGCAGCGCGCCAACGAAGGCCATGGCCAGCGGGGCGCCCTCGTCGTCACGGACGCCGCGATGCACGCGGATGGCTACGCGGCTTGCAGATACTATTGCAATGGCGGCCGGTAGAATCACCGGCTCTAATCGTCGTTGCTCGGGGGGGACATGAGATCTTCCTGCAGTTGGGACCAAGGCGGGCTTAGCTATTTCCCTCGGCTGTGCGACGAGCGCGGCGGGCGCCTCGCAGGGCCTGACGCTTGGCCTTCCGGTCAGCTCGCCTGGTCTGCCGCTTCTCGCGAGCCCCAGGGCTCTGGCTCTTGTAGATCAGGCGCAGCCCGCTCTCGAAGATCATGTGGTCGAACAGCTCGAGGGTGGCGCCGCCAGTCCCGAACTTGGTGAAGTCGATCACAGTGTCGAGCCAGACCGCAGCGTCCGCGATCAATTCGTCGACGTCAGCGTCGGGGTCGGCCTCCTGTGCTGCTTCGATGAGGTCGACGGCGTCGTCCCAGGGGAAGTCGCTGAGACTCTTGAGGACATCAAGGGGGGAACCGGACATGAAACACCTCCTGGTCCCACCTTACTGCGGCGGAGGAGTGGACGTCCGCTCAGCGCTTGCCTTCGAGTTTCTTGGCGTCCAGGTACAGGCTAGTGTGGGCCTCGTCTTCCAGTCTCATCTCAATGGAGTCCCCATCAGGATCGGACGCAGGCGGCTCTGACCAGGCCATGCGGTAGGCAAGCAGGGCCGCCTGAGCTCCACGCCAGAACGCCTCCTGGCTGGGCCAGAGCGACTCGTTGCGCTGCTTGGCGGCGAGCTTGTAGGTCACGATGCGCAGCAGTTTGTCTGCCTGGCGCAGCGGCAGGGGTGTCGTCATCTGCGTCTGACGGCGACGATACTGGGCGTTGTAGGCGGCGCGCCGCTTGCCCTTGGGGGCGGACTGCACGGCGGCCATGGCTTCCACCAGGGGTTTGGCGATCTCGTCCCTGAGCCGGGTACGGGTCACGCATCGGAGTGCCTGGCGCGCCCAGGTCACCCCGTTGCGCCAGTGCTTGCCACCAAGGTGGGTCCATCGACGCATCCCGACCCCAGGGTGGGGGATCGTCGCCGGCTCGGGGAGCTGTGGCCCGTACACCAGGGCCCAGCAGTACAGTTTAAGCAGGCCATCCGACCCGAAGAAGGGGGGAGGGTCCTCGGGGGCAATCGCCGGGCAGATCGTCGCGCAGTCCAGCTTGGGCTCGACCTCGTGCTGCATCAGTTGATCGAAGGGAGAGGCCGCGGTCGGCTTTCCATGCCCGATGGTCATCAGGTCGTCGAACGCTGAGCCCATCAGCGCCCCCTGGAGTTGGTGCTTGGCGAGCCCTGTAGCGCGATGGAGGCCAGGACGATCGGGATAGCAGCGACCAGGGCTGTGTCCTGGCGGCTGCCGGTGAACGGGCAGATCCACACGAAGTGCGCCGAACTCTCCGACCCGCACAGCTTCATCTTGCGAGTGGTCCGCGCGTGCCCCCAGGGTGTGTCATCAACCAGCACCCAGCGGCGCTGTCGGAGCTTGAGTTGGTCGCGCAGGTTGTGGGACTCCAGGGACGAGAAGTGGCGGCCTGCGAAGCGGGTGATCTGCCGGATAGACCGCAGCGCATCCGGGATGTAGTCCGGGGTGCCTGCGCTCAGGACGTACAGATCGCCGAACTGCTCCAGCAGATTCAGCGCCCGTCCGACGCCAGGCCGCGGGATGCTCTGGATGCGTGGCTGACTCATCTGCGCATCTGGCGTGTGAAGGAGCGTCTCGTCCATGTCAAGTATGATGGCAGGACGCATCAGTGCGCCTCATGCCGGTGGATCTTTCGTAGCTGCTCGAGGACCGCGTAGAGCGCCATGCCCGCGATGATGCCGTCGAACTGCTCGGCCAGGCCGATTCCCTTGTCGTGCTCGCGCTGCACCCGGTTGCCGATGACCATCAGGCCGACCGTGCCAACGGCGATGAGCAAGCCGCTCTTGGGGCTGGGGAAGGCGAAGGTGCGCTCTGGCCGAGAGAGCGCCGTGCCGTCCAGCCCCACCCCGGCCGGGCGCACCGGCGCGCCGAACTGGTGGTGGCGCAGGCGCAGCCGACGCTGGCGCCAGCATCTGGGGCACTCGCAGCGCCGGTGGTGACCTGAGGGCATGGGGACTCCTGGGCTCACCATATCCCCGATAGGTGCGCGCTCCTCACCTGGGTCTGTCGAGCTCGGCGCGCCGGCCGAAGCCCGGCGCACTCGGAGAGAAGGCCTGGGTCCAGGCCTGGCGCAGGGTGAACACCACGCCATGGTGCAGGTCGAGGTCCAGCAGTTCGGCCGGCGTAAACCACGCAGCCTCATCGTTCTCCCAGTCCAGGCAGATCGCTCGCTCAGGCCAGTCGTCTTGGACGCCCACGACGTAGGTGGTGAACCGGAAGGAGGAGTGCGGCGGCCGGAAGACCGTGGTGGCCCGCAGGTTGCTGCGCATCCTCCCCACCGTCGTCGCCAGGCCGGTCTCCTCGTAGGTCTCGGTGACGGCCGACTCCAGCGGGTCGATGGCCTCACCGGTGCGGTCATCGACGGGCACCGCACCCCCAGGGATGCCCCAGGTGCCGGGGTCTAGGACGAGCCGAGAGCGCAATGTGAGCAGTACCCGCTCACCTGTGCTGAGCAGCAGGCCCGAGCCTTGGCTGCCCCAGAACTCGCCGACCATGCCCTCGTCGACCAAGGCCCTAGATCCTCGACGCGGCCCCCGCACCGCAGCCAGGCCAGCGATGGCGCCGACGGTGAGGAACGCGAGGCGGGACATGTGGGCTCCAGAGCGGGGGCGGGAGGAAGCGCTTGCACACTTTGATGTTGAGGACTACCCTTAGGGCGTATCGACTGGAGCGTCTCGCGCCCCTCTGTCGTCTTCGCCGGCCAGTGGGATGGGGGTGAGGCACCTTGGCGGGCGCGAGGCAGCTCCTCTCACAGTAGCATCTCAGCCGCGCCGATCATCTCCTCGGCCCAGGGCACCTTGGTCGCTGCATCGAACACCTGGCGGCGGCGATTGCCGCTCCCGGCCGGCGCTGAGCAGACCGTCCGGGAGAGGAGCTGGGGGAGCGTGAGCGAACCCTGGCGGCTCCGGTTGGAGCTCCCCCGCGGGGGCAGCGCGCAGACGGCCGAGAGGCCCGGCGGAGGCTCGAGGCCGAACTGCTCAGCCATGCCCAGGGTCGGCCACAGGTCGCCCATGAGCCCAGCGAGTTCGGTGGCGCGGTCCATGTTGCCCCGGCTCCAGGCCCGCTCGTACTTGCGCTGGAATGCGATGTAGCGCTGACGTGGACGCTTGGGGTAGGTGTTGGCGTCGAGCCAGTCGAAGATCTGATCGTGGGACACCTTCCGTTTCATCTTCGCCACCCACCGGAGCCAGGCGGTCAGGCCGCGCAGGCTGTCCCCGAGTTTCACCGAGCGCCGCAGTCGGCGCCCCATCAGCAGTTTGAGCCAGCGCTCAGGGTCGTGTGCGTATCCAGAGAGCAGGCCAGGGTCTGGCGCCCTCCCTGTCTTGGGACTCAGGAGGGACTCCTTGTGGTACAGGTCGGTGTTCTTGACGCGCAACTCGGTCAGCCAGGCGTCGAGATCGGACATGCCGAACCCGGCCTCGACCGCCCGGCGCTGTCGCTTGTCGCCCACCGCCCACAGGTAGGTGAGGTTGCCGGGGTGTCGGAAGTCGCGGAAGGCCGGGTGCGCGAACAGGGTATCGACCCAGTCATTCCAGCTCTGGCCTCGGCGGCGCGCCGGCGCCCCTGCGGCTTCGAGCCGGCTGAGCACATAGGCGTGTCCGGTGGCGGGATCCTTGCGTTTCTGGCCGACCCTGGTCCGCGTGCGTGTGGCCTGGGGAGTGTCGAGCGCCCGCACCTTCCGCAACGACAGCTCGCTGATGAGGGTGCCGTCCGCTGGCATGAGCGACCGGGACGCCCGCGCCCGCCCAGCGAAGTGGCCGCCGCGGGCCTGGTAGATGTTGCCGATGTGGCCGGGCATGACCACGTTGCCCTTGGCGTCCGTCCGCATGATGGGGTCGGAGTAGCTCAGGATGAGCTTGAGGTTGCTCCCGCATCCGGCGTAGTAGTCCTGGGCCATCGGGACGACCCGACGCAGGAACCACGACTCACCTTCGCCCTTCACCTCGTCGAGCATGACCAGGCGGTTGAGCTCGGCCGCCTCGAGGTAGTCCTCGACCTGGGCCCACTTCATGGGCGCGGCGTTGCTCGTGGGGGTGCCGAAGGTCAGCACGCCCACCAGGCGGTCCTTGCGGCCCCGCCGCCCCAGTTTGAACATGCCGGTCGAGAGGCGCGTGCTGGGGAAGCTGTGGGAGTAGTGGTGGGTGACCACGAAGTCCTTGGCGTCCCTCTCGGAGATCGTCCGCACCTCGAAGGCCTCAGGGTCGAAGCTCTCGTGGGCAGGGCGATAGCGGCCGCGACCGTGCTCACGCCGCTGGGTGACCTGCCCGAAGGGGTCCGCCTCGCGGGCCTTCTCGTAGCCCATCAGCTCGTCGAACATGCTCACGGGATCACCGTCGGAATGAAGGAGGGCGCTGGGCAAGCCGGTACCCACATGGCGTCGATGGGGATGGTGCCGGTCAGCATCGCTGCAGCTGGGCCTCGCGGCTCGGTGGCGGCCTGGGCGGCCAGCAGCACCAGCGCCTCGTCGATGGAGGGGGCGCAGATCTCCGGTAGCGCCTCAGGCGCCACTGCGTGGTCCTCAGCAACCCGGTAGAGTTGCGTGCCCGCCTCGGTGAAACGCCAGCACAGCGATGCCATCCCTTCGGGCGGCAGAGCCTCCTGGGCCTCCTGTAGAACCCTCTGGACCGTGTCCCACTCCTGGGCGGCCGAGGCTGGAGCCAGAGCTGCGAGCAGCGCCAGGGCAACGACGACCTCGACGACGACCTCGACGACGACTCTGGCGCCGAGGATGCGCTCAGGGGGTGACAATCTGGCACCCTGGGTAGGCTCGGCCGTGGACCTGGGAGATGTGGCAGATGACCTCGCCGACCTTCTCTTCGTTGGCCTCCTTGATCTCGGCCATGGCCGCCGTCAGTTCCTGGTTCTTCGTCTCGAGGTTCGCCACGTCGCTCTCCAGGGTCTCGATGCGCAGTTCGACTACAGCGCTCCCACCCTGGACGCCGGCGAAGCCAGAGCCGGTCATGCCGAGGACCACACCGAGGGTCTTGAACCAGCCGGGTGGGGACCACCTGGGGTCCTTCATGGACGAGGGGCGCGCGGGCGCCGGCGGGGTCGCTGGCTTGGGAGACACGGGGGCCACAGGACCTGTGGCGTGTTCGTGTGTGTGATCGTCAGACATGGTGCTCTCATCCTATTGCGGATGGGCCTCCGACGAGCTCAGGACCTACCAAACTATGCACCTTCCTCGTTGAGGTGTCGGAGTAGGGCTGTCGCCCGGAGATCGGTCGCAACCGACGAGCTCCCGAACAACTGCGCCACGAGCTGAGCCAGGGTGCCGTCATGCCGCAGGTCGGGCATCGGCTCCAGCAGGTCGATGAATTCCCCCGTGGGCGTGACCACGGCGAGTGCGTTCCAGGGGTGGCCAGCGAGCTGAGCGACCTCCTCGAAGACGATGCCCTCCGAAGTGAGCTCTGGGCACTCCTTCCGGCAGCCAAAGGCCAGCATCCCGCGGCGCCAGGCCCAGCGGGCGCTGGGGAGCAGCTCGCGCAGCTGGGCGCCAGCGGCCTGGTAGTCGAAGGGCATGGGTACACGGGTCGAGAGAAGGTCACCGCCGCCCTCCAACCACACCGCAGGGGGAGGAAGTTGTAGCCAGATGGCGGCGGTGAAGGGGTATGGAGGCGGCGGGGGTCGAACCCGCGTCCGCAATCGGGTCTGACTGCATCGTGTACGCGATTAGCCCTCACTTGAGACCCGACACCAGCGGCAGAAGGCCTCCTCTGGTGTCTTGGACGGGTGGCCTTGCGGCGTGGCCATAAAGCCTGGTTGTTTGTCGTCCCCTGGACGCCCCCGCCGGGACGCACTCAGGACTATCCAGGTCGTGACATGCCCGATGAGTCCCCCTGGCAGGTGGCTAGCAGCCGGAACTGGTCAGCCCTCATCGGACAGCGGAGCCCCTCAGGGCGCCGAGGGGCTGCTTACGCAGCCATCTCGTCCGCGAAGTGTCCGTTGTTGTTGGCACTTGTGGTGTTTGCTCGTTGATGTCCCCGCAAGCAGGGCCCGAGCCGAGCGCTCGGTTCGCGCGATGCAGCCTCGACGACCACGTCGAAACCGTTTCGCCCCCATGAGAAAGAACAGGGTCTCGTTGTACCCACAAAGAGGACTGAAGTCAACCGGAAAGTTGACGTTCAGTAGCTTGGGCGTCAGTGCCACATGGGAACTGCGCCCCGGCTGCCCGCGGCCTGACGCCGGCCTGCGCGGGTCTGGATGACGATGGGCGTAGCGTCAGCGCCACGAATGGACCGGGCCAGGCACGCGCCCAGGGTCCGCTCTGGTAGCGTTGCTGGCATGGCGCCCCCGAAGCTAATCTGGCGCGGACTGTAGAGCCTCCCCGATTCCTCGGCCGACATCAGGTAGGGCGTGAGCGTGGACTCGATGGGCAAGCTCGGCTCACGAGCTCGCTCGGCGCGCTTGAGCGTGAGCCCCAGCAGGATGCCCAGGGGGTGGATGCGGTCGGCGAGGTTCCTCACGATCTCCGCCTCCGGGCCGCGGGTGCGCAGCATCAGGGTCTCCTGGCGGCCCATGCGTTCGATCTCCGACAGGGTGCGGGTCATCGAGAGCCTCCGGGTGCAGTCCACGAAGGCGCGGGCGTCCTCGAGGTGAGGCAGCAGCTCCCAGCCCCTTGGGATCTCCTGGCGCTCCGTGTCCATCTTGAGCGTCACCATGATCGGAAGCGCCGCCATCATGGCGCGCTCCTCGCGTTCGGAGCCGAAGCCCTCCAGCACGATCTGCTTCGGCAAGAAGCCGATGAGCACCGAGTTGATGAGCCGCACGGCGTTGTCGGGATCGGCGGTGTATTGGTTGTAGCGCTCGCTACCCATGCGCTGGCGCAGGTAGTCGAGGAAGGCCCGGTTGGCTGGGTGGTCGATAAAGCCCCGACCGTCGCCCCGGCTCACGGTGTCCCTGGCGATGACCCCGCCCCAGCGGAAGGCTGGCACCTCCTTGGCGATGGATGCCGGGCTGAGCCCCAGTGAGCGCACCAGCGACAGCGCCTCGCCCAGAGGCGTCTCACGGCCCGACAGGGACTGCTGGGTGGCGCCGGCTAACTCCTGGGCCTGTCGATAGGTCAGCTGGCACCTCCTGCGGGCCCGTGCGACTCCAGGGTCATCACCCAAGATCTGCCCGAGGTCCCGACGGGTGCAGCCAGAGGAGAACACCTGGCGCACCACGATGCGGCGGGAGTCTCGCCGGGGTTTGCTGTTGGGCCACAGCTCGGGCCACATCATCTTGGCCAGGGCTGCGTACTTCGCGTAGCTCGCATCCGGGGCCTGGAGCAGGGCCAGGGTCCGCCCGTTGCCCCCCACGACGTAGAGCTTGTCGGCGCGGGTGTTGTGGTCGCCGGTGCCCCGCCAGACCACCGGCGCGCCCATGGTCGCATCAACATGCGGCGCCACCAGGCGCATGGGGTCGAGGTTGCGGGCGATGAGGCGGATCTTCTCCCGCTCCCCGTGCCGCTGCAGCGACCTCGCCTGGAAGGCCTCGGGGTAGCCAGGGGTGGGCGCCATCGTGTCGGGCAGGTTGCTCGCCAGCAGTGGCCCCGTGCCCGCTCGGCTCGTCTCGATCACCCACGTCAGGGTGCGGTAGCGCCGGCCGAGGGCGTCGAACAGCCAGGAGAAGGAGGTAGCTCGGCCGTACTCTCGGAGCTGGGCCTCGATCTCGTCTTGTTGGTGGACAGCTGCGTCGTCATCGTCGCCCGCATACTCCATGAGGGCGTCGAAGGGTGAGAATGCCATGTGGGACTCGCGGTTGGACAGGAGGCGGGGTCAGCGCCGGGTTCGATCAGAATAGTGCAGGGTGGGGTTTGGGTCCAGAGATCAACGGTACGGCGACCAGGGCGGCAGCCCCTTGGAGCGGTCGTAGGAGAGGTCGAGGCCCTGCTCGCCAGCCTTGATGCGGCGATGGTTGCCGGTCTCCCCCTGAGCGAATGCGTGGACCAGGTGATTGATGACATCCTGGTCTTGGCCCTGGACGTACTGGAAGAACTCGTGCCAGTCCTCGAAGCCGGGGGGTGTGTCGCCAGCCGTGAAGGTCAGATCGGCGATCGTCTCCCATTGGTATCTCTCGACGCCGTCCATGTAGGGATCGTGCCAGTGCTCCCGCCGCTCCAGTTGATCCTGTCTCTGCATCTGGCTGAGCCGCCAGGCCTGCTCGTCGATCAGCGGTCGCTGGGCCCTCTGCTGAGCCGTGAGCTGTGGCTTGACCGGCAGACGAAGGGGGCGCAAGCCCCGCTCGGTGTCGCGGAGGGCTGGCACCGGGGTTCCACCCGGAGCCGTCAGCCCCTTTCGGTTCTTGATGCGCGGCCAAAGGGTCTCCATGCGACCCCTGATGAACGCCGACCTCTTCTGGTCACCGGTGGCTACCGCCGCCGCCAGACGTTGCTGCATCCGCTTGTAGCGGTTGCGCAGGGGGAATCGACGCCGACGCCCACGACTCAGACGGCGACCCATCGGAACAGCACCCATGGCATCAGCTTGCTCATCGAGCGCATCGCTCTCAGCCTCGACACCAGCATCGTAGGCACCCAAGAAGTCCGAGGGCTCGTAGGCCTCGGCGATCGTGTCATGCAGCGCGCCGGGGTAGGCGTAAGGCGCGTTGAACAGGCCGCAGGGGTCCACCCGGTCCTCAGGCCAGAGCCCGGAACTCGGGTCGGCGGCGAACGTCTGGGGGATGGGGTTGGGGTAGCCGAGGGCGGTCAGCACCTGGCGCACGGCGGCGCGGCCCATGTTCACGGGTATCCCGTTGCCGATCTGCCGGAACACCGCCTTGCGCTGCTTGGCCGTGGTGTTGGCCACCCGCGGGTTCCAGCTGAAGGCCCACCACTGGGGCACGTCTTGGAGCTTGGCGGCGTCCCGCACCGACACCCGCTGCAGCCAGCTCGAGAACCGCTTGCGGTCGGCCACGCTCCGGCTGTCCTGCAGGTCGTAGACCCCCTTGGGGATGTCGAAGGGGATGATGGCCCCGCTCTTGGCATCCTTGCCGAAGTGCGCGGTGATGGCCTTGCTCAGCCAGTCGATGACCTTCGCGCCCCCCTTGACCTGGCCGATGGGGTCGCGCTTGCGGAAGGCCGACCAGGGGGAGAGGTCGATGGGGCGGATCATGCTGAGCCGCGTGCGCCCAGGGCTCGCCCACCCCGCGAAGGTGTCGATGGCCTTGGGGCTCTGGGGCTGCCTCCCCTGCTCGCCGTCCTGGTTGGGCGCGGGCTCGAAGTGGGCGCCGTCGATGCACGTCAGGCACGCATCGGCGCCGTTGTTGAGGTTGATGCACTCGACGAGCCCGTAGCCGCCGCAACAGCCGCTTAGCAGCCGATCGAAGGCCGAGATCCAGGGCAGCCTCTTGCCATCCCGCACGGCCTTGGACGTGGGGTGGGCGTGGGTCGGCGCCGGATGCCGTCGGAGCTGCTCGCCCCAGGGCGCGCCCTTGGGCCACGCCACCACCCAGGCCCTGGTCCGGTTCTGGGGGGTACCGTAGTCTGGGGCGTAGAGCACCCAGAAGACCCCCTCGTAGCCGAGCTGGTCGAGGTTCTTCCACCAGGTCGAGAAGAAATCGTTGACCTCACCTGTGGTGTCGCCTGGGGGCTCCACGGTGAGGCTCTTTCGGACGCCTCGGCTGTTCCGGGTGGCGACCTCAGCGCTGTTCTCCATGAGCACGACACGCGGCTGGGTGTCGGCGATCCACTCGAGCACGCGAGGGTACATGTTCTCGCCGCTCGACACCCCCATGCCTGGCGTGCCCAAGCTCTGGGCCTGGGAGAAGCTCTGGCAAGGTGGCCCGCCGCAGAACAGGTCGAGGCCGCCGGTGGGGACAGTAGGATCCCAGGTGGTCGCGTTGGATGAAACAGCGTGCTCATGCAGGTTGAGCTTGAGCGTCTCGATGGCGTTTTCGTCCATCTCGCAGATCTCAGGCGTGAACACGCCCTCGACCAGCAGCGCGATGGAGAACAGGCCGCCGCCAGTGAAGCACTCCGCGGCGATCGGCCGGTCGACGAGCTCGCTCTGGCCGGTGCCGATGATGCCCACGATGCCTGGATTGACCGGGCCAGCGAGCTTGCGCCGGCTCGGGGGGGCCCGACGTGGGGTCTGGGGCTGACGGGGCAGGTCCCGGCGGGCCCGCTCCAGCACCACCGCCGGGTGGGCCTGGAGCCAGGCCTCGGCCTGGGGGAGCCTGCGGGCCAGCGGGCCGGCTCGCCTCGCCTGGCGCAGCACCCGGCCGCCCCGCTCCTGTCGGGCGATGACGTGGGCCACCTGCTGGCGGAGGTCGACGAGGACGTGAGACGGCCGCGGCTTGGCCTTGCGGGCCTGGGCGGCGATGGCCTTGGCCAGCAGGGGCTCCAGCCACCCAGGGACGGCGACGGGTCTGCCAGGGCTGCGACGAGGCGCCCGCCGAGGCGCCCGTCGGGGCGGCGTGCGCTGTGGGCGCGCTGGCTGAGGCTCGAACTCCGGCTCGCCGAAGGCCATGAGCTGGTCGAAGAGACCTGGGCCCTGGGGCGCAGTCGGCGCGGGTCGAGCCAGCCGAGAGGGCGGCGTCCGACGCTTCGACTTCGCCTTCTTGGGTGCCGGCGCCGTCGCTCCGATCGCCATGAGGTCGTCGAAGAAGCTCACCAGCCCCGCCTTGAGCGCTGGGCCTGTTGTGCGGCCTGCTGCTTGGCGATCTCCTGCTTGGTGACGTCGAGCAGCTCGTACCAGGCCTCATCCGAGGACCAGTATTTCTCGAAGGGGTCGGTCATCGTCTTGATCTCCTTCTCCAACCACTCTCGGCGGCGAAGGGCGTTCATGGCGTCCTTGGTCGCCTCGAACAGCTCGTCTCGGTAGTCGCCGGCCGGGAGCATCTTGCGGCCTCCGAGGACCACCCTGGCCTCATCGTCGTACTCGTCGAGGCGCTCCTCGAGGTCGTCGTACAGCCCGCCATAGGGCAGCACCAGGTAGCCGCCCTGGCTCCCGGCTGTGGAGGGCACCCCACACAGCCACGGCTGGTACAGGTAGCTGTCCTCGGCGGAGAACAGCTCCATGGCCCAGTCCCGCTCGTCGCCCATGATCTCGTAGAGCCGCTCGGAGGCTGCCTGCTCACCGAGGTGGTTGAGGACCCACTGGGGGATCGTGGGGTAGACCTTGATGTTGAAGGTCCAGGCGTCAACCACTCCACCCCGCCGACCCCTGCCTCGCCCGTAGTGCCCACGCTCCTCGTAGATGGCCTCGAGGATCTCAGCACCCTTCGCCGGGGTCATGTGGGCCCTGACCTCGGCATCGGCCACCGGTGGCACCACGTCCTTCCACGGGTGCGTGACGTTCTTGACCAGGGCCTGGCTGGCGGAGCCGCGCTGGCTGAGGGCGGCGAGGGCGGCCAGGCCGGCGCCGAGGCCGAGGGCGATGGTGGTGCCGTTGTCGTGCTTCATTGCTGTGCCACTCCGATGAGATGGGGGTGTCGACGGACGGTGTCCATGTCGAGGCCCTGGTCGACGAATTGCGCGAGGATCTCTCCGGGTTCGTTGTTGTTCACGAGCTCGCGGATTTCCCCGTAGCTGTGCCCCGCCTCCCCAAAGAGCCACCCGATGTGGTCCCACAGGGGGGTGGAGTTGTAGTCCTCGTCGATATGCTTCCTGAGGTGCTGGTCGAGATAGTGGAAGAGGACACCAAGCCCATCGTCCTCGGTGGGGCTCAGCCCGAACAGCGCCAACTGGATGCCCAGGTTGTCGCTCATGTTGGGCGGTCGGTCGACGTCAGCGATGAACATGACGGCCTTGAGGGTGTCCGAGTCGATCCGGTACGCCATCGAGGTGCGCGCCATGCCGAGGGTGATGGGCCAGGGGATCTCCTCGAGCACACTCGCGAGATAGATGCCCGGCTCGTAGCCGTGATTCGACTCCCACTGCACCGAGGCCATCTCCGTGTCGTCTGGGACGTACCAGAGCCCGTCGTAGAGCTCGCCCAGGTAGTCCCAGAGGCCGCCCTCTTCCCGGAGGCGCTCGATGGTATTGGCGTCGAGGACGGGCAGCCCAGCGTGGGTGGGCACCCTGCGGGCCGAGCTGCCGCTCGCCCGTCGTCGACCACCCAACGCAGCTGCCGTGGCCAGGACCGCGGCGGCGCCCAGGCCCAGCAGAGTCCCGTCATCACGTCGCATCGGCGCTCCCAGGGTGCTTCCCGAATATACTCCGGTCAGTACAGGAGCCATCCATGCGTCACGACAACGGGGTGTTTGCCG
>Ga0315338_1001168_pt1 | contig 37165 bp, 34 predicted proteins | sample ASW8metaG_FD_204518 | JGI IMG/M metagenome (GOLD analysis project Ga0315338, IMG submission 204518) | Ammonia-oxidizing marine archaeal communities from Monterey Bay, California, United States - ASW #8 | ecosystem: Environmental > Aquatic > Marine > Coastal | place: USA: California | collected... | reverse complement strand
TAAACGACCACAGCAATTAAACTTGGATCGTTTGGCAGATGGCTTATATGTATTAATACTTCAAGATGAACAAGGTCAAATCTTGGCCAAAAAGCAAATTATTGTTCAGAATGATTAATATATAATTGAATTAATTCATAAAGGTCAAACAGTAATGTTTGGCCTTTTTTCTGTTGATAACTCAAGTAATTTCCAAAATGGTATTTCGCTATCTTTGTGATAAACCAACTATTAATCCACTATTATGAAATCATCACAAAAATTATTTTTAGGCACCTTCATTTTTTGTTTTACCCTTTTGAATGCACAGTCAACACTTATGGGGTTTACTGAAGATTCTTCAGCTAATCAATTGCAATTAGAAGAAAATTTTGATAACCAAATTAATGCCAGCAATTTAGATGAGTGGATGAAATATATGACCGCCGAACCACATCATGTAGGATCGCCGTATGATAAAAAGGTAGTTGATTTTGTAGCAGCAAAATTTAGAGAATGGGGTTATGATGTTCGAATTGAAAAATTCGATGTTCTGTTTCCTACGCCAAAAATTAGACTCTTAGAAATGACTGAGCCAACTTCTTTCAAAGCAAGTTTATTGGAGCCAGCGGTTGAAGGAGATGAGTTTTCGAAGCAACTGGAGGCATCTCTTCCTGGGTATAATGCCTTTTCAATTGATGGAGATGTCAGTGCAGAACTAGTCTTTGTTAATTATGGTATTCCGGAAGATTATGAAGAATTGGAGCGAAGAGGAATAGATGTAAAAGGTAAAATTGTTATTGCAAAATATCAAGGGTCATGGCGAGGTATTAAACCTAAGGTGGCAGCAGAAAAAGGCGCAATAGGATGTATTATATATTCAGATCCTAAAGATGATGGTTATTATAGAGGTGATGTGTATCCAGAAGGTGCATTTAAAAATGAATATGGTATACAGCGTGGATCGGTCATGGATATGCCATTAGCTCCTGGCGATCCTTTAACACCAGGCTATGGTGCAACGGATGATGCTAAACGTATTAAAATTGAAGACGCCCAGACCCTTACCAAAATACCAGTTTTGCCAATTTCATATCATGATGCCTTGCCATTGCTTAAAGCACTAAAAGGTCCTGTAGTTCCAAATCATTGGAAAGGGGCACTACCTATAACCTATCATATTGGACCAGGTCCTACTAAAGTAAGATTGAATTTAGAATTCAATTGGGAAATGAGACCAGCTTATGATGTTATTGCTACTTTAAGAGGAAGTACCTCTCCTGACGAATGGGTTATACGTGGGAATCATCACGACGCTTGGGTTCATGGCGCCAATGATCCAATAAGCGGATTAGTTGCAATGATGGAAGAAGCAAGAGCAGTGAGCGAATTAGTGAAAAAAGGTATGAGACCCAAACGAACGTTAATGTATTGTGCCTGGGGAGCTGAAGAACAAGGTCTTTTAGGGTCAACAGAATGGGTTGAAACACATGCGATAGAACTTAAACAAAAAGCAGTTGCCTATATTAATACAGATGGTACAGGAGCAGGGTATTTATACGCTGGTGGTTCACATACTTTAGAAAATTTCTTTAATAGTATTACTCAAGTTGTAAGTGATCCGCAAAAAAATGTCTCATTATTTGAACGGAGAAATGCAATTGAAAAATTGAATGGAAGACCTGCTTGGTCTCACTTTAAATTAGGAGCATTAGGTTCTGGTTCTGATTATTCTCCATTTTTTCAACATTTAGGTATTGCGTCTTTTAATATGGGATTTGGAGGTGAAAGTTCTGGTGGTGAATATCATACAATGTATGATTCATATAGTCACTACAAACGATTTAAAGACCCAAGTTTTCAATATGGTAAAACATTGGTTAAAGTAGCGGGTAGAACAAGTCTAAGATTGGCTAATGCTGATGTATTACCTTTTGAGTTTCAACATTTCTCAAAAGTAGTTTCTGGTTATCTAAATGAAGTAAATAAACTTGCTGATAAACTTAGAAAGGATACAGATGCACAGAACAAACTGATTGCGAGTGGTGTTTATGAATTAGTTGATAACCCAAAGGAAAGCTTAAAAACACCAAATCCAAAGACATCAGTGCCTTATTTCAATTTTGCACCTTTAGAAAATGCCATGAGAAATTTAGAGAAACAGGCTTCTAGATTTTCGAAAAAAGCCTCAAATGATATATCTAATGTAAAAAGCAAAAAGAAGTTAAATGCTTTATTAAAAGATATGGAACGCGCTTTAACTCGAGATCATGGATTACCTAAACGACCTTGGTATAAACATCATATTTATGCCCCTGGTTTTTATACAGGTTATGGCGTAAAAACACTTCCAGGTGTGCGGGAAGCGATTGAACAACGAGAATTTGATCAAGTTGAAAATCAAATTAATATTTTAGCTAATGTCATCAATGGCTTTTCAGAAAAAATTGAAACTGCAATTAAGCTTATGGATTAAGGTTTTTCTTGTGATTGTTTTTTACAATCATAAATAGCAAAAGTGAAAGAATACCAAATACGACGAATCCAATAAATAATGGAAGCACAGAATCTATTACAAAACTACCAATGTAATTGGCAATTGGTACTGCCATTACCATAGAAATAAATCCATTTAAAGCTGCACCAATTCCAGCAATGTGGCCAATAGGTTGCATGGCTAGTGCTCGTAGGTTTCCGAAGATAAATCCAATAGCAAAAAACTGCATAGCAAAAAATGAGACCAATACAACGACGTTAGGATTTCCAGAATAAAACAAAATCACAAACAAAAGTGCAATTGCTAGATAAGCAATAGTAGCTTTAAATGCTATTTGAAACATGCCGTATTTCACTACAAATCTACTATTCAAATACGTAGAAAATCCAACTGCTAGAGCAGAACTAGCAAATAAATATGGGAACAATTCTGCCAAATCATATTGCTTTTCGAAAATTTGTTGAGATGTGCTTAAATAAACCAGATATGAGCTAGACATAAATCCAGAAATAAATGTAAAAACAACAGCATGTTTATGTCTAAAGAATTCTCTAGTTCCATCGATAAATAATGTGTTTGAAAATTTTATACGATTGGCAACGGGAAGAGTTTCGGCTTGACGTTTCCAAAACCAAATTATTACCACAGAGCTAAAAAATAAGTTGAAATAAAAGACCGATTTCCAATCAAAATTAGTTATAAGTAATTGTCCTAACGTAGGAGCAAGAACTGGTACTAATATGAAAACCATGACCACAATTGATAATATTTTGGCCATATAATCTCCACTGTAACTATCCCTAACCATTGAAATAGCAAGAGTTCTTGGTGAAGATAAGCCAATGCCTTGTAAAATTCGACCAATTATCATTACTTCGAAATTTTTTGTGGTAACACAAATAATTGTGGCTATTATAAAAAGAACAAAACCTAAATAAACAATAGGTTTCCTTCCAAAGCTATCAGATAATGGTCCAAATAACAATTGCCCAAAACCAACTCCTAAAAAAATCATGGTAATTAACAATTGATTGTCGTTGGGATTTGTCACACCTAAAGCGTTGCCTACTTGAGGAAGTCCTGGTAATAAAGCATCTATAGATAAAGCTACCATAGACATCAATGCAGCCATTAATGCAACAAATTCAATCTTAAAAGTTTGCTCTTTTTGCATGGCCCAAATGTAAGTGATTTATTTTCTATTTTTACCTAATGGAAAGTCATTACATATTAACGGATAAAGAGTTCAGTAAACAATTTGAACTCACTATTCTAGATCCTAAACTTTTCAGTCACGAAGCACATTTAAGATTGGCTTGGATTCATATTTTCTAGAACCAATCCTATTACCTTTTGATTAAAATTAATAAGTTATGAAGCCTGCCACAATCGCAGAAATTAAGAAAGAACTTAAATATAAATCGCCTGAACAGCTAACGGAATATTGCATGGCAATGGCTCGATTTAAGTTAGAAAGTAAAGAATTACTGACTTATCTTGTGTTTGAATCTGAGAATGAAGAGGCTTATATAGAAAGTGTCAAAACGTATGTGTCATCGGAATTTAAAACTATCAACAAGACTAATTATTATTTTATTAAAAAGAGCGTTCGCAAAATATTAAGACAACTTAAGCGAAACATTCGTTATTCAAAAAAGCCAGCCACTGAAGCCGAATTGCTCATTTATTTCTGTCATGAAATGCATCAAATAAGACCATCTTTTAGAAATAATAGAGTTTTAACCAATATGTATAATACACAATTAAAAATGGTGCAGAAAGCAATTAATAAGCTTCATGAGGATTTGCAATATGATTATAATTTGCTGCTTGAAGAACTTCACATTGATTAATTAAGATAATCTTGTTAAACACTTCACAAATTCTCGTACAATTTAGATCCTATTATTACCTTTATAATTAAATAAAAATCAGCCATGAAAATAAGATACTACCTATTATTTCTATTAGTAATTACGCTAACACTATCAACTGTTGCTCAAGAGATGTCATTTGAGGACTACAATCCAAAATCAACTTTAGTTGTACCAGGAGATAGCATTTTTAAAGCTAAATTTCCTTTTATAGACGTGCATGGTCATCAATATAGAATGCCAGAACAAGATCTTGCGCCTGTAGTTAAAGATATGGACGCATTAAACCTTCAGATAATGGTAAATTTAAGTGGACGTACTGGAGACCAATTGATTCAATCTGTTTCAAACATTAATTCCAATTTTCCTGGTCGTTTTGTTGTATTCTGTAATATAAATTTTGAAGGAGCAGGTGCAGAGGGTTGGATTGAAACCACAGTTAATCAATTAGAACAAGATGTAGAAAATGGTGCTGTTGGTCTTAAGGTTTATAAAAGTTTAGGTCTTAGAAATAAAGATTCAGAAGGGAATCGTCTGGCTATTGATGATGTACGGTTAGATCCTATCTGGGCGAAATGTGGAGAACTAGGTATTCCAGTGTTGATACATGCGGCAGATCCAAAGCCATTTTGGGACGAATTTGATGGAGACAATGAGCGTTGGTTAGAATTAAAAACACACCCTAGAAGGAAACGAACAGCAACAACTCCTGCACCTTGGGAACAAATTATGAATGAGCAGTACAATGTCTTTAGAAAACACAAAAACACAAACTTTATTAGCGCGCATATGAGTTGGATGGCAAATGATTTGGGTGGTCTTGGAAAATTGCTTGATGAAATGCCAAATATGAATGTTGGCATTGGAGCCATAATAGCAGAATTAGGTAGACAGCCGCGATTTGCAAAAGCGTTTTTTAACAAATATCAAGATCGTGTATTATTCGGAAAAGATAGTTGGAAGCCTGAAGAATTTCCAACCTATTTTAGAGTGCTAGAAAGTGCTGATGAGTACTTTTCTTATCACAAAAAATATCATGCTTATTGGCCTATGTATGGTTTAGATCTGTCTGATGAGGTGTTAAAAAAAGTGTATTACAAAAATGCATTGCGTATTGTTCCAGGATTAGATAAGAGTAAATTTCCGAATTAAGATAGACCACAATTTAGTAATGAAGTTATTTCTAGATAGATTCATAGCCATGAGTACGGACGAATATGATCAATTTATTGGTTTGGCTAAAACAAGAAAATTAGAAAGAGGCGATTTTTTACTTCAAGCAGGTTCGTCTGTTGACAAATTATTTTTTATCAAATCTGGAATTATTAGGGGATATCGGATCATTAATGGTGAAGATATTACTCATCATTTTTTTATTGAAGACTGGCTAGCAACCGATTATGTAAGCTATCTTACTCAAGAACCAGGAGAACTATATTTAGAATGTTTGACAGAGGTTAAACTCTATGAATTCAAAAAGAAGGATATAAGACTTTTTTATTCCGTCAATTCAAAATTTGAAAAATTAAGATATATACAAGCTGAAGATGCCTTTTTGCAAATGGTAGAACGCCTTAAAGATTTTCAAACCAAAAACTTGAAAGAACGCTATTTAAATTTGATCACTAAGAATCCTAAATTATTTAATCAGGTACCACAGAAATATATAGCATCTTTTTTAGGAGTAAAGCCACAAAGTTTAAGTAGAATCAAAGATTCCATTAAGTCAGTCTAATAGTTAACAAATGTGAATGCAATTGGATTGAATAATTCATAATATTGTTGATCTAATGTTCTATTTATGAAATATAAATTTGGTGTCATTTTAGTTGGAATTCTTTTTTCTTGTCAGAATCAATTAAATTCAGCTTATATAGTTTCAAAAGATGTCCCGCGAGAAAATAAAACCGATCGAGCATGGGATCAAGGATGGTTAATGGTTCCAGAAAATAGGAAGATGAATTCTTCAAATACCATTGAGTTACCATTCGTTCTTTCTAGAGTTGCTGACAGTTTAAAAATAGAAGATACACCTGTTTTAATAATGTCCGGAGGACCAGGAAATGGTTCTTTACACATGGCGAATGGATCGGTTTATACTTCGTGGGGAAAAACAAGGAATCTACTAGTACTAGAACAACGTGGTACTCTTAAAACTGAGCCTTCATTAAAATGCCCTGAAATCGATTCCTTGATAAATTTGGGATTAAGAAATGGACTTTATGGAGAAGAATTAGGTAAACTCAAAATGAAAGGGACAAAAATGTGTTATGAACGATTGACAGCTCAAGGAATAGATTTAAATGGATATAACACTCTTGAAAGTGTTGAAGATATAGAAGACCTAAGAAAGAATTTGAAACTTGATCAACTGATATTGTATGGTATGTCTTATAGCTGTAATTTAATGGCGACTTACGCTCAGAAATACCCACAAAATGTTAAAGCTCTAATATTAGATTCTCCATTACCACACGAATCTAATCATGATGAAGAAGTATATCAAAATCTTGACAGCACACTTGTTAGAATAATCAAACGCTATTCGAGATCTGATACGCTATATGACAATTGGTTAAATTATTTATCGTCTATCAAGGATACCGTATTTGAAATATCTATTGATTCTATTCAATATTCCTATACAAAAAATGAATTGATCGATATTCCTGTCAACAATATGAGTAGTCATGGTGGTTTGAAAGATGTCGTTCCGTCAATTGAAAAGATCATCAGTGGTAACCATAGTAAAATGGAAGAAATTATGGGTTATTATCTTGGTGGTTCTTGGCAAGCACTCGGTATGCGATATTCTGTTTGGATTGGTGAAGAATTACCAGAAGAAGATAAATTGTCCATTAAACGGAATCGAGAAAAAATTGAATGGATTTCAGGTTATGCGGCGAATGATGTGTCTTTTGAAACAAAAAAGTATTGGCCAGTAAATTCAATTTATACTGATTGGGAATGGCCTGACGGGACTTTTGAAGGACCTACACTTATAATTTCTGGTGAGTTTGATCCATGGACTCCAGTTTGGTATGGAAGAATGATGCTCAAATTCTTTCCGAATGCTACGCATTCAATTTATAAAGAAAATAGCCATTTACCTGGCTTTACAGATAAGGGAACTGATGATATCGCAGAGTTTCTTAACTCCAAAATCGACTAATTCTACTCAGAGTTTTCATTCATCTAAATTATGAACAAATAAGCCACTTCTTAGTTTAGGTTCAAACCAAGTCACTTTCGGCGGCATAATTAAATCGTTGTCAGAAATATTAATTAATTGTTCCATACTAACAGGAAAAACTGAGAAAGCAACTTTCATATCGCCATTGTTAACGCGTCGTTCTAATTCAGATAGTCCTCTCATTCCGCCTACAAAATCGATTCGTTTATCTTTTCTCAGATCAACTATATTGAATATAGGTTCTAAAATATTTTTAGATAATATTGTTACATCAAGTTGGCCAACAGGATCATTGTCATTGTAAGTTCCATTTTTTGAAGTGAGTTTATACCATTGATTGTTGATATACATTCCGAAAGAATGTGCTGCTTCAGGATGATATGCCGAATTTTTTGGCTCAATGTCAAAATTAATTCCAATTTCATTCAAAAGTTGATTATGATCTAAGCCGTTGAGATCTTTAATGACGCGATTGTAATCTAAAATTTTTAGTTGGTTATCTGGGAATAAAACTGCCATCACATAATTATCACGATACCCATCACCAGATGTGCCATTTCTACCATTTCTAAATTCACGTCCAACCAATGCACCTGCTGCTGTTCTATGGTGACCATCGGCAATATAAATGCTTGATACCTGTGATTGGAATAGCGATTCAATATTGTTTATTACGTTTGAATCTGAAACTTTCCATAATCGATGTCTAATACCATCATCAGCTACAAAATCGTATTCTGATTCTGAAGATTTAACTGAATCAACTATGACATCTAGAGCTTCAACTTTTGGATAGCTCAAAAAAACGGGCTCATAATTTAATTTACTAGCACGAACATGATTTTTTCTGTCTTCTTCTTTATCTGGTCTTGTAAGCTCATGTTTCTTAATAACATTATTAAAGTAATCGTCTATGGAACAACAACCTACTAAACCCGTCTGAACATGACCATCCATAGTCAATTCATAAACATAAAATGAGGCTGATTCATCTTGAAACAAAATATTGTTGTCTACTAAAGAATCAAAATTTTCTTTTCCTTTTTTATAGATTTCTGAAGCATATGGATCAAAATTCTCGTGAAAATCAATTTCAGGCTTAATCACATGGTAAAAAGAATTTTCGTTTCCAGAAGATTCAATCTTGGCTTCTTGAGCATTTAAAACATCGTATGGTTTACAGGCCACCTGTTTTACTGATTCTTGCTTTGGACGAAACGCTTTAAAAGGAACAAAAACAGACATATATTATATTTTTTGTTGAGAGAATACAAAAATAAAACATGATCTGATCATGCCCAAATATTGCTATTTAATAAATTAAGGAGTTGTTAACCGGTTATTCATAATTTTAGCCCATAAATTAATTGCCCACATCGCTTACCATTTAGATCAATAACATCAGGATAATGCCCCCACTGGTTGAAATTGAACTTTTTAAGAAGTTCTATACTAGGTAAATTTATATCTAATAAAACGGCTAGCAAACTATCTTTTCCTAAACGATGACAATCATCAATTGCATGTTGAATCAAAGAAGTTGCAACGCCTTTCCTATGATAATTAGTATCTATATAATAACTAATCTCGGCAATTTTAGACATGGCCTGCCTGCCGGATCTATATGGGGATAAATAGCAATAACCCACAATTCTATTATCAATTTCAGCTACATAAATAGGATGTTTGTCTTTGCCAAAATTAGTGAACCATTTTAATCGTTGCTCAGCATTTTGCTCTTCAAGTACACCATTAACTCTAGCTCGAACTGCCTGATTTAATATAGACACAATTTGAGGAAGATCCTCAATTATTGCAAAGCGAATTTTAAGATTTTGCATCATATGTTACAATGGGATATTGCCGTGTTTTCGTTTTGGTTTCTCTACTTTTTTGCCTTGAAGCATTGAGAATGCCTTTATTAATTTTCGTCTTGATTCTTGTGGGAGGATTACTTCATCAATAAATCCACGTTCGGCTGCACTATATGGATTTGCAAAAAGATCTGCATATTCTGCTTCTTTTTCCATCCATTTGGCTTTTGGATCGTCAGCAGTTTGAATGTCTTTCTTAAATATTATTTCGGCAGCACCTTTTGCTCCCATAACTGCAATTTCAGCACTTGGCCAAGCAAAATTCATATCTGCACCAATGTGTTTAGAATTCATCACATCATAGGCACCACCATAAGCCTTTCTAGTAATTAGGGTTACCCTAGGTACTGTAGCTTCGCTGAAAGCATACAGAAGTTTAGCTCCATGAACAATAATACCATTCCATTCTTGATCGGTTCCTGGTAAAAATCCAGGAACATCTTCCAAAACCAAAAGTGGAATATTAAAACAATCACAAAATCGAACAAATCGTGCCGCCTTTTTAGAGCTGTTAACATCTAAAACACCTGCTAAAAACATAGGTTGATTTGCTACAATTCCGATACTTCGTCCGCCGAGTCTGGCAAAACCAACAATAATATTTTCCGCGTAGTTTTTATGAATTTCATAAAATGAATCTTCGTCGATGATGCCAGAAATCACATCATGCATATCATATGGTTTATTGGCATTGTCTGGAATGATATCAGTCAAACTTTCTCTCAATTCATCTTTAAAATCGAATGGAAACAACGCTGCTTCTTTCTTATTATTTTGTGGTAAATAGCTTAGAAGTTTTTTAACATCTTCCATACATTCAACATCATTTGAGGACGTTTTATGAGCAACACCAGATTTTGTGGAGTGCGAACTAGCGCCACCCAGTTCTTCAGATGAAACAGCTTCATTAGTAACGGTCCTAACAACATTTGGACCTGTAACAAACATATAGCTTGTGTTTTCAACCATAAGTGTAAAATCAGTCATTGCTGGTGAGTAAACAGCTCCTCCAGCACAAGGCCCCATTATGGCCGAAATTTGTGGAATTACACCAGACGCCTGAACATTCCGATAAAAAATATCAGCATAGCCGCCAAGCGAACGAACGCCTTCTTGAATTCTTGCACCTCCTGAATCATTTAATCCTATTAATGGAGCGCCAACTTGAATGGCTAAATCCATAATCTTACAAATTTTTTCCGCATGAGTTTCAGATAATGAACCTCCAAAGACAGTGAAATCTTGGGCAAACACGTATACTAGTCTACTTTGTATTGTTCCATAACCCGTTATCACACCATCTCCATAAAACTTTTGATCTTCCATGCCAAAATCTTTAGTTCTATGAGTTACCAATGCACCAATTTCTTCAAAAGAGCCATCGTCAAGTAGATAATTAACACGCTCTCTCGCTGTTAATTTTTTCTTTTGGTGCTGTTTGTCAATTCGTGCTTGACCACCGCCTAAATAGGCTAAGGCTAATTTTTCGTTTAGGTTCTTTATTTTAGATTCCATATCATATTAATTTGGTAATCGCAATACCTTTTTATCTTCAATATACTGTTTAATGGCTACCAGAGCTGCAATTTTCTCCTCTTCTTTCTGTTGTGATTTAATAGTATCTAGTGCGTAATACTTCTTCACAAAATGTGTATCGAAATTTCCAGAAAGGAAGGACTCATGATTAAACACAAAGCTTCCGAAAGGTAAAGTTGTTTGAACACCTTCAATGTGATAATTATCAATTGCCTTTTTCATTCTTTGAATGGCTTCATCTCGTGTATTGCCATATACAATGAGTTTGGCTAACATTGGATCATAATATATAGGTATTTCCATGCCTTCTTCAAAACCATTATCAACACGAATTCCTTCACCGGTTGGTAATTTATAGGTCTCAAGGTTTCCAACACTTGGTAAAAAATCATTTAAAGGATCTTCGGCATAAACACGTAATTCTAAGGCATGACCAACAATTTGCAAATCTTCTTGTTTTAGTTGAAGCTTTTCACCTCTAGCAATTCTAATTTGTTGTTCTACTAGATCTATTCCTGTAATTAATTCGGTGACAGGATGTTCAACTTGCAGGCGTGTGTTCATTTCAAGGAAATAGAAATTTTGATTTTCGTCGACTAAGAATTCTACAGTCCCAGCACCTAAATAATCACAAGCACGTGCAACTTTTATTGCTGCCTCACCCATTTCTGCTCTTAAAATTGGATTCAAAAGGGTAGAAGGTGCTTCTTCAACTACTTTTTGATGTCTACGTTGTATGCTGCATTCTCTTTCAAATAAGTGAAGTACAGAATCATGACTATCTGCTAATACCTGAATTTCAATATGTCGTGGCGAAGAGATGTATTTTTCAATAAAAACAGCACCGTTGCCAAAAGCATTAATCGCTTCACTAATGGCCCGATCCATTTGAGGTTCAAATTCTGATTTGTTCTCAACAATTCGCATGCCTTTTCCACCACCACCTGCAGATGCTTTTATCAATATTGGAAAGCCTATGTCATTAGCTATTTCTTTGGCTTTTGAAATATCCGTTATCGCTTCATCAGTTCCTGGTACCATTGGAATATTGTAAGTTTTGACTGCTTCTTTAGCCGCAAGTTTACTTCCCATAATTTTAATGGCTTTTGATTTTGGGCCAATAAAAATGATATTGTTTTTTTCACAGGACTCGGCAAATTCTGAATTCTCACTTAAAAAGCCATAACCAGGATGAATGCCATCAACATTTAAGCTTTTAGCGACTTCAACTATTTTAGATCCCAATAAATAAGATTTATTTGAAGGTGCTTCACCAATACATACTGCCTCATCTGCGAATGTGACATGTGGTGATCTTCTATCAATATCAGAATAGACTGCCACAGTTTTAATGCCCATTTTTTTTGCAGTTCTCATGACACGAATTGCTATTTCTCCTCGATTTGCGACAAGTATTTTCTTCATTTTATTCAAACTCAATTAGTAATTGATTTTTTTCAACGGCATCACTTTTTTTAGCTGATATTGATTTTATAAATCCAGATCGAGGTGACGTTAAGACATTTTCCATTTTCATTGCTTCAAGAATTAATAACGCGTCATTTTCTTTAACTTCTTGACCAACTTTAACATTGATTTCTAATATTAATCCAGGCATAGGTGCCTTGATTTCATCAATCATTTTAGAAGAACTAATATCAAACCCCATATCCTTTATGTGAATATCTAATTCATTGTAAATGTTTATGTTATATAGAGTATTATTAACTTTTACTTTATATAATTTATTATGGAAATCACTTTCAACAATTTCTGAATAAACTGATTTATTGTTATGCAAAATATGAAAAATTGAATCAGATTTTTTAATCAAATCAATCTTCGAAAGGTCATTTATATCGAAATCGAATTCGATAGAATTGTTGACTTTTGCTTTGTATTTTAGATTCATAATTTCTATTAGTTGTTGAAATTATCAAGGTTTAAAAATCGAATTTTCCTGATGTAATTTAATTGCTTTATGGGACAAAACAATTGCGATTATGAGTGAAACAAATGCACCTATTGAAATTCCTGGAATAAAGTTAATGAATAAGAAAAAATCATAAGCTCCATGAAAAAGAACTGCTAAGAATAATCCCATTAAATTATATTGAACGCGATTAGCAAATTTCGCTTTTCCCATAAAATAACCCATTAAAACACCAAATGTTGCATGAGCTGGTACGGCAGTAAACGCTCTTAAAATGGCAGTTGGCAAACCCCCTTCAATCACATAAAAAATATTTTCAACAGCAGCAAAACCCATTGAAACCATAACTGCGTATATAATACCGTCAAATGGTTCGTTAAATGCCTTCCGTGTTTGTGCGAAATATCGAACAATGACATATTTACTAAATTCTTCAATTAAAGCAACAATAAAGAATGCACGAATAAACTGCTGTAAAATGCTGTATTTATCATTTAAAGGAAGAATGAGATCTGTAAACAGATACAAAATTGTTGTTATGATTATGCTTACAATTCCACCAAATAAAAAGCAAGCAAGTAGGAGGCGTTTAGGTTCCTTTTCATATTTGTCTTTTACATATATAAAAACAATAATTGCAGCAATAGGTGCTAAGGCCGATAGTAATAAAGTCATATTTGAAAATTACTAATTTTTAATGTCAAATTTTGTATTTAACGGTACTAAAATTTGACCGGAATAGGAGTTTTCTTTAAATCAAACCTTTTCCAAGTGTGAGGTTAAGCAAGTTACTAAAGGGTTAAAATCTTTAGCAACATTAAATAGATGACATGAGATTCGGATATAGTTTCCTCTAAATGAGACAAAAATATTTCTACTGTATAAATCCTTTTTTAAGGTGTAGAGATCAATTCCTTCGGGTAATTCGATTCCAAATAAATGATGCGTTCTTTGTGAATCATCAGCAATATTACAACCTAAATTTTTTAATTCTACAACTGTATCTGACGAAATTGTTTTGCAATAATCTTGAATAGCCATTGGTGACCATGCAATTACTTGCTTTAAGGCTTCAATTTGCATTTTGACATATATAAAATTGCCGCTTTCTCCTACACAATACCGATTTGCTAGTGGTTTGTACTCATCTTGATAATTAGTTAAACCAGCAAAACTCTCACTATATAATCTATTAGTCCAATTTTCTTCAATTGGTGTTCCATTATCAAAATACTCTCCAAAATACGCATATGCGCAACCATAAGGACCAAATAGCCACTTATAACCAGCACAAACTAGTGCATCAGGTTCAATTTCCTTTACTGAAAAAGGAAGTGCCCCAACAGATTGACTCCCATCTATAATAAGCAAGGCCTTGTGCTGTTTTGTTTTAGCACGAATATCTTTCAAGTTAAATAAACTGCCATTTGACCAATGAATATTCCCCATGGCCACAAAGGCTGTTCTGTCTGTAATGGCTCCTAGAATATCTTGATTCCATTGAACAATACTTTGATTATTATCAATAGGACGTTTGATGGTTTTTAGTGTAGCACCTTGTGTATCAGCCAATTTTTTCCAAGAATAATAATTACTTGGAAATTGTTCATCTACAATAACTATTTCGTCACCTGGATTAAGCTTAATATTGTTGGCAATAGTGGCTATCCCGTAGGAAACCGATGGGATGGTGGCAATGCGATTAAAATCATTTGCTTCAATGAGTTGTGCAAATAACTTTTTAAGGGCTACAACTGGTTCAAAATAATCTGAAGCCTTAATTGTGTAAGGTTGGTTTTTCTGTTTAAGCCCTTCCAAACCTGCATGAAAAATAGCCTTAAAAGATGGCGATTGACTTGCAATATTTAAATAGGTGATATCATCAGGGATATCAAACAGATGTTTTTGATGTTGTAGCATGTTACTTATTTAAAATAACTAAAAGTTTCTCCAGATTTAATTTTTAAAAGTGTTTCATAAATTAATCGAATCACATTTTCAACATCGTCACGATGAACCATTTCTACCGTTGTATGCATATAACGTAATGGCAAAGAAATTAAAGCACTCGCCACACCACCATTACTATAAGCAAATGCATCAGTATCTGTACCAGTTGCTCTGGACAACGCAGCACGTTGAAATGGAATTTTTTTAAGAGTAGCTGTATCAGTAATTAAATCACGTAATTTTTGTTGTACAGCGGGAGCGTAAGCAACTACTGGACCTTTTCCAACTTCACAATGACCTTGTTTTTTCTTATCTATCATTGGCGTTGTAGTATCATGAGTTACATCAGTGACAATTGCTGCGTTAGGTTGAATGGTATGGGTAATCATTTCGGCCCCACGTAAACCAATTTCTTCTTGTACAGAATTTGTGATGTATAAACCAAAAGGTAATTTCTTTTCATTTTCATGCAGCAAACGAGCCACCTCCGCAATCATAAATCCGCCCATTCGATTGTCTAAAGCGCGACATACAAAATTGTTCTTATTTAGAATATGAAATTCATCTGGATAAGTAATAACGCAACCAACATGAACACCAAGTTTTTCAACTTCATCCTTCTTTTTACAACCAACATCGATAAAAATATTTTCCGGTTTTGGTGGTTCTTCTTTAGCACGACTTCTTGTATGTATTGCGGGCCAACCAAAGACGCCTTTTACAATACCGTTTTTTGTATGAATATTTACCACCTTACTTGGGGCAATTTGATGGTCACTTCCACCATTTCTAATGACATAAATTAAACCGTTATCTGAAATATAATTTACGTACCAGGATATTTCATCTGCATGTCCTTCAATTACTACTTTATATTCGGCTGTGGGATTAATGACACCAACGGCTGTTCCATAAGTATCTGTTATAAACTCGTCAACATAAGGTTTAAGGTAGTCCATCCATAGATTTTGACCTGTCCATTCGTAGCCTGTAGGCGCTGCATTATTTAAATATTTTTCTAGAAAATCAATTGATTTTTTATTGAGAATTCTCGTTTTTGCCATTCTTTAAGATATTTTGCTCTAAAATAATAATATTAAGATGATTTTAAAGTTTTACAAGGAGCAATTTGTTAATTTTACTTAACCAAATATTGGTTTGGAACGATTTTAGTTCAGAATGGTACTATGAAAAAATTATTCTACATCTTACTAGTAATTCCGTCTTTAATTTTGGCTCAAGAAGAGAAGGAAGTTGATAGCTTGGGATATGAATATATTATCATTGAAGGTGATTCTATTCCGCGCACATCAATTCATTTGAATGAAGTGCTTTTACTTCATAAATTAGAGTTTGATAGCATGGAGGATAGACGTAGATATCTCATTCTAAAACTCAAAACCCAAAAAGTATATCCTTATGCCAAATTGGCTGCAGAACGATTAGCAAGTTTAAATGAAAGATTGGCCACTATGGAGAAAAAAAGAGATAAAAAAAAGTATGCTAAAATGATTCAAAAGTATATTGAAGGTGAGTTTAAGGAAGAATTAAAAAAGCTAACTAGAACCGAAGGACAAATACTTATTAAACTTATTCATAGACAAACTGGTAGAACTACATTTGACTTGATTAAAGAACTTAGAAATGGATGGAGAGCCTTTTGGTTTAATAATACAGCTAGCATGTTCAATATCTCATTAAAACGTGAATATGATCCATTAAATATTAAAGAAGATTTTTTGATTGAAGATATTTTACAGAGAAATTTTCAGAATGGACGTCTGGTTCGTCAATCATCTGCTTTAGATCTCGATTTTTTGGATCTTTCAAATAAGTGGTTAAAAACCCCGAATACTACAGATGAGAATCCAAACTAAACTGGAAGAACAATTAAATGCTGTTACACATGGTATAGGCGCACTTTTAGGTATAGCAGGACTAGTTTTACTTATAGTTTTAAGAAATACAGATCATGTATGGAGTTTGTTTAGTGTTATTGTTTATGGCATTTCAATTATTATTCTTTTTACTGCATCAACTTTATATCATTCGGTTACCAATGAATCGTATAAACATCATTTTAGAATTGTAGATCATGTCAGTATTTATCTACTCATTGCAGGAACTTACACGCCAGTGTTGTTGCTGCTTCTGAAAGACAGTTTAGGTTGGGAATTATTCTGGACAGTCTGGATTATAGCGGCGTTTGGGGTTGTTTTAAAACTCTTTTTTACCGGAAAGTTTGAGCTGTTTTCAACGCTTTTGTATTTAGTTATGGGATGGCTGGTCATCTTTGATATTTCCAATCTATCAAATGCAATTGGTTCTGGAGGAATGTGGTTATTAATAGCTGGTGGCTTGAGCTATACTATAGGAATTATTTTTTATGTTTTTGAACGTATTCCTTTTAATCACGTTATTTGGCACTTATTTGTACTTGGCGGCGCCATATGTCACTTTTTGATGATTCTACTCTACGTTATTTAAGATTATTAGTATCTAATTAGTGATCATTGCTCTTAAGATAGAAAATAAGAAAAACAGTACTAATAATAACGCCAATAAGAACAACGCCGAAGTTAACTTCTGAAGGAAATAATCTAAATCCATAACCTCCAACTAAGAAAAAGGTGATCAATCCTATAGCTAAAAACAGATACGTTTTAATACTATTTCCTTTAGATTTTGGTTTCATTCCACAATTCTTTGATTCTATTAAATATAGTGATTTAGGGTGAATTTATAACAATCTAATTTAACTGGTGGTAAAAGTAACATGTTGTTTCTGTCATAAAAAAGTAGTTTATATAATGTAAAAATATACCTAAAAGAGTGAAAACGAATCACTTTATCGAATAAAAGACTAATTAGTCCTTTAAATTTTTATTTTTATAATTCCAAAATCGTCTATTATGAACAAATATTTACTTCTTATTTTAATTTTAAGCTTTAACCAACTTTTTACTCAATCCTATTCAGATCAACTACCAATTCCACCAACTGTAACTGGACCAGTTTTTAATTTAAATGTTGGCAAATCTACCAAACAGTTTAAATCTGGTGCAATTACCAATACTTATGGAGTTAATGCGGATTATCTTGGCCCAACTTTATTAATGAATACAGGCGATATTGTAACTCTAAATGTTACAAATAACTTGACTGAACCTACCACTATGCATTGGCATGGTATGCATGTACCAGCAGTAGATGATGGTGGACCTCATAACGTCATAGGTGTTGGAGAAACTTGGTCGCCAGATTTTACTGTAATGAACAAGGCTTCGGTTTATTGGTATCATCCTCATACAATGGGACTTACCAATGTTCATGTTTCTATGGGAATTGCCGGTCTTATTATTGTTTCTGATGCAGAAGAAACGGCTCTAAACTTACCACGTACTTATGGCGTTGATGACATACCATTGGTTGTTCAAACCAAACTTTTAGATGCCAATAATCAAGTGCAAATTTCATCTCAAATGGATAGTATTTCTATGGTAAATGGTGTCATTAAACCATATGTTAATGCGCCTGCGCAAATGGTTCGCTTTAGAGCATTGAACGGTTCTTCATCAAGAACCATCAATATTGGCACTGACGATAATAGAGTGATGTATCAAATTTCATCGGATGGAGGTATGCTGGAAGATCCCGTTCCTGTGACAAGAATATTGTTATCAGGTGGAGAGCGAGCCGAATTTTTGATGGATTTGGCTTCCGAAACTGTAGGTAATACATTTAGATTTAATAGTTATATGTCTGAAATGACATCCAATATTGAAGGTGGTGCAGGATCGGCAGGACATCAAAACCCATTATTTGGCACAGATTGGGGATTTCTTGAAGTTCGCGTGATAGCGCAAACAGCATCACCTATTACAGCCTTACCTGGAACTATGACAACATTGACACCTTATCTTGAAGGAGATGCTGCTGTTACCAGACCAATGCTATTAAATAGTAATGCACAAATTAATGGTGTTAGTATGGATATGAACGTGATTAATGAAGTTATTGAACTTGATGATATAGAAATTTGGACTATTACAAATACCACACCTTTAGCGCATCCATTTCATGTTCATGATGTTCAATTTTACATTTTGGATAGAGATGATGGTGGAGGACCAGTAGCACCTTCGTTAACTGAAGCCGGCCTAAAGGACACCGTTCTTGTAGAAGCAGGGGAAACAGTTCGTATCATTTCAAAATTTGAAGATTTTGCTGATGACACAATACCTTATATGTATCATTGTCATAATTTAATTCATGAAGATAATGGAATGATGGGACAATTTACAGTTGTTGATAGTTCATTGGGAATAACGGAAACATTAAGAAAATCGATTTCTATTTTTCCAAATCCTAGTTCTGACTATGTTAGCATAAGAATACCTGACATCTTTGAGATTCATGGTATAATTTTATATGATATCAACGGAAAAGAGTTGCTTAAATTCAAAACTAAAATACAGGAATTAGATATTAAACATCTTCCATCTGGTATATATTTTTTGAGAATTCAATCCAATTTAGGGACAGTAGTTAAGCGACTGGGAAAGTCTTAAATTACATAAGCAATTGCTACTGCAACAATAATCGCCAATATCTTACTCAAATTGAATTTATGACCTTCACTACTCTCAAATAAAATGGTGGTAGAAATATGCAGAAAAATTCCTATAACAATCGCATTTATAAAATGTAAATAGGTATCTACAGCTGTAATTTCATTGGAAAAATAGGTGCCTAAAGGAGTCATTAAACCAAAGAATACCAGGAAGAGAACAATTTTATGAAGTTTGTAATCAGATTGGAATAAATATGTGGAAATTAATATGGCAATTGGAATTTTATGAACCAATACACCATATACCATGTCATTGTGCTGATGAATAGGGAAACCTTCTAAAAAGGCATGCAAACACAAACTCACAAATAACAACCACGGAAACACCTCGCTATTTTTATTAATGTGTACATGACCATGTTCAGCACCTTTTGAAAAGAACTCCAAAAATATCTGAAGTAGAATACCTATCATGATAAACAAACCAGTTTGTTTTGCATCTAAATGATCATAGACACTTGGCAATAAATCAAAAACAGTTATAGAAAGAAGGAAAGCACCACTAAATGCTAATAGTATTTTAATATTCTTAAATGCTTTATTCTTACTCAAGGAAACAATCACAAACCCAAGAACTACAGCATATATAGGAAAGAGATATTTGTTCATAATTACATAAAAGTTAGGATTAATCGTTCTGAAGTCACAGAGTGAAAGGGTTTCAATTTATAATCGCCAAAAACTTCTAATAGTGTCAAACCAGCCATTTTGAACATGGCTTTAAAATCGTTTAAATTCAAAGCTTTAACACGTTCTTGATAATGATGCTTTTGATTGTTAGATTCAAAGGTGATATCTTTCAAAATATAACCATTTTCTTCATAACGTTTTTGGGAAAATAAAATACCTTCTACTACCTTTTCATCCTTATCAATCAGATTTTGAATCACATAGTTTACATTCATAAAGTCAATGACACCAACACCATTTTCTTTAAGATTAGATTTAATTGCTTTTATAGTATTCAAATTGTTAGCTTCATTTTCAAAATAACCAAAACTCGTAAATAAATTAAACACTGCATTAAATTGTTGATGATATGGTTTACTCATATCATGTACATCAAAATGTAAATTGTCAGTTTCAAATTGTTTAGCAAAGGCAATACTTTCTTCAGAGAGATCTAATCCAGTGACATTATAACCAATTGAATTTAAGTAAATTGAGTGCCGTCCTCTACCACATGCTAGATCCAGTATATGAGCTTGCTCTGGAATATTCAGATAGCTAGTGAGATTTTCCATAAATGACATAGCCTCAGCATGATCTCTATCTTTGTACAATATGTGATAAAATGGTGTATTAAACCATGAAGCGTACCAATCTTTGGTGTTTGTCGTCATTCGTTGTCTTCAGAACTACAAAAATAAGTTATTTTTGCAATCAATTTAAATGGCTTGATGGAGAATAATTATAAAATGGTTGCTAAAACCTTATTTGGTTTCGAAGATCTTCTAGTAAGAGAGCTTACTCAGTTAGGTGCAATGCATATTGAAAAAGGCATTCGCCATGTGAGTTTTGTTGGAGATAAAGGATTTATGTACAAGGCCAATCTTGGTCTTAGAACAGCCATCAAAATATTAAAACCTATCAAGACTTTTAAAGTTGTTAGTGAGCAAGATTTATATGATAAAGTAAAAAATATTTCTTGGGAAGATTATTTAAAGTCAAGTGGAAGTCTTGCCATTGATGCTACTGTTCATAGCAATATTTTTACACACTCCAAATATATCGCACTTAAGTCAAAAGATGCTATTGTTGATCGATTTCGAGAACAATCTGGCGAAAGACCAAATATAGACCTACGTTTTCCAGATCTAAAAATCAACATTCATATTGATAAACAGTTATGTACTGTTTCTTTGGATAGCTCTGGAGAATCCTTACATAGGCGTGGCTATAAAGTGGCGACCAATATTGCGCCAATTAATGAAGTCTTGGCTGCAGGATTGGTTTTGCTATCTGGATTTGATGGTCAATGCGATTTTATGGATCCCATGTGTGGAAGTGGTACTGTTCTTATTGAAGCTGCAATGATTGCTTGTAATATTCCTCCTAATTTATTACGAAAAGAATTTGCATTTGAACGATGGAATGACTGGGATGTAGATTTATTCGAAACTATAGAAGAATCTCTATTAAAGAAAACTAGAGAGTATCATCACAAGATGATTGGCTATGATAAATCACCATCTGCCGTTAGAAAGGCACAAGACAATGTGAAAAATGCACATCTAGAAGAGTTCATTACTATTAAACATGAAGATTTCTTCAAAACACAAAAGGGTGGTGATAAACATCTACATATGGTATTTAATCCACCATACGGAGAACGATTAGAGAGCTTGGATGTTGAAGCTTTTTATGGCGACATAGGCAATACTTTAAAACGCAATTATCCAGGAACTAACGCTTGGTTTATTACTTCAAATTTGGAAGGACTTAAATTTGTCGGACTTCGACCTTCACGAAAAATTAAAGTATTCAACGCAAAATTAGAGGCACGACTTGTTAAGTATGAAATGTATGAAGGTAGTCGAAAAGCCAAGAAACAGCTGTAATTAGATAATAATTACAATGATGAATTTGGAACTTTAGGATACTCATTGAATAATTTTTCTATTAGGCTAGCCACATATGGTTCAAGCTTTGTTTTTGATCGATTCATATCACACTGTATTGAAGCTTGCCAAATGACCTGATTTAATTCAATGTCGGATACATATAGCACCAATGTTTCTTCAGTATATACATATGTGTCAATTGAACATTCTTTCCAATATTCGTATTCACTTTGAACATCACAATTATGAAATTCAGCTTCTTTTTCTTCTACCAGTAAAGTGAAACCAGCTTGTAATTCTGGTTCCAATACATTAGTTTGATGATCACGAGCTTCCATTTGACTTTCTATTTCTGAACCAATCATATCACGTACTTGGTTGTTGTCGTATTCTGGAAACTTGGTGTTTTCAACATACAAGTCATCAATACAGATCACAAAGGATGAATAATTTTCAAAGTCGACAGCTGCATCAAATTCTGAAAGAACTCCTACTGTTGAAGCACAATTAAATGTAAGAAATGCTAAGAGAGCAACAATTATCTTTAGTGATTTCATAAGATTTAGATTTAAAGGTTATTATTTCCAATAAAGTTCCTTAAATACAAATGAAATTAATATGATAATTGTCAGTCGAAAATGTTAAAGTTAACAGTTAAAAATATGATTATTGATCTGTAGCAATAACCTTGACAGAGTGAATTCTTACGTCACTTTCAGGACGATCTAGTGAATTTGTTTTTACTGCTGCTATGGAATCAATCACTTCAATACCTTTAATTACTTCTCCAAAAACCGTATAGTTTTGATCTAAATGAGGTGTGCCTCCAAATGATCTATAAACTTCGCGATGCGCTTCGGGAATGGTATATTTATCGTAGTTAGTATAAGTTTTAGCAATAGCTTTGATACTATCATTGTACAAAGTATAATGCTCCCAATCTTCTTGTTCAATGGCATTTTTTCGAGCATCTACTATACCTTTATATGTCGAATCCTTTTTTATGTGATATTCTGCCAACCAACCATTAATACGTTCTTGATCAACATCAATTAAGCTATCAATTCTAGATTTGCGTTGCACAATATAAAATTGAGTACTACTAGATGCACGTTCAGGATGGTCACCTCTTGCAGCACCCAAAGCACCTCTTTTATGAAATAATTCTGGATGAAATTCTGCATCAACGTTGTAATCTAAATCCCCACTTCCTAAGGTGTCTGTTGCCTTAGCATTTTTGCTGTTGGTGTCTCCAGCTTGAATCATAAAGGAATTGATTACGCGATGAAACAGTAAACTATCTAATACGCCATCATTTGCCAATTTTATAAAATTATCTCTATGTTTTGGTGTTTCGTTATATAATTCTATAACTACGGTTCCATAATCTGTTACCATTTCAATGGTTTGGCGTTCTTCAACTTCAACAGATTCAGTTTTTTGTTCTTTTTTACAAGCTACAATACTCAAAAGAGATATAACAAGGAGTGTAATTTTAAAGGCTGCTTTCATAATGTAATCGTTAGTAGTTAGTTTTTAGTGAATTAGTATGATGTTCAACATGATATGCAGACCACATAACAATTTCTCGAACAGGCATTTTACCCATTAAAGGATGTGGTAGAATAAAGTTGTCGAGATCTTTATCTTTCCACTTTTTAGTTTTGTATTGTAGTTTTTTGTATTCTGTTTTTAATCGATTAATCAGATATTCTTTATCTTTTAAAGTGGGAACTTTCATATTTTGAGAACCTCTAAAGGTCCGGCCTTTCGCACCCTCTAATCGCTCTTGGTATCGACTAATTACGGCATCATAATTTCGAACTTCTCTGTTTGATTTTCCAAATTTATATTTGAGAAGAAATTTCGGCATGCTCATAGCTGCATTTAGTGGTTTTATGCTCTGTAATAAATGCAGAGCTTGTTGACCTGACGTCCATTTGCCTTCTGGACCTAATTCCCATTTTTCTAATTCTTGATCTTCTAGAAATTGAAAAAGTTCATCGTACTTTTCTTTTAACAGAATTGAAATAGTCTCCTTATCCATAAATCGGATTTGTTTTAAAGAAAAAAGATACTAAATAATAATGAAATACGAGCGTCTAGAAAAATTGTGAGTTATTGGGTGACTTTCTTATCCTTTTTATATAATGGAATGAGATACGAAACATTGTATCCTAATCCAATTCCGAAGCGACCACTATCATAGGTTCTATCGAATCCAGGAATGAAGAGGTTTTCAAAATTGTCCGGCTCGGTTTCGGTAATTCTACCTTTAAATTGCACATTAATACCAACATATAAATTGTTCAATGTTTCGGCTTTTAAACCTATAATAAGTTCGCTCCAAATGGCCGTTAATCCATTAAATTCTGGCCCATCAGTGACTGTTTGCTGTGGAAAAGATTGATTGGTATTAAAAATGGTGTAGCTATTTATAGTTTGACTAAAACTGGCAACACCTACACGCAAGCCACCATAGATCATATTTTCCATTCCAAACCAATTCTGATAAAAATTGTAGTCAACGCCTGCTTTAAAATAGCTTCCTTTAGCAGTAGAATTTATAAAATCGGTACTGGTTGTTCGTTCTTCAAATCCTATTTCACCAGCCACGTACATTTTTTTGGTCAATCTATAATCACCATTAATTTCAAAGCCAGAGTAATTATCATCTAATACTGTTCGCACCAATTTGTAAACATCACCTCCAAGTCGTAGGCCATATTTTTCTTTATAAACAACTGTATCTAGAGTTGCCTCATTTTGTTCTTCAATTGTAATTTGTGCCAATGTTGAATAAGACATTAGCAAGACTAATACACTAATGCAATACTTTAACATGGGCTTGGTTTTCGTTTTCAACGTTTGGTTGTAATATTTCTGAATTAATTATCCAATTGTCACCATCTAATGCGACGCTTAAGGCAATGGAATTGAATATTGTCTTAAATCCGCAGGCACGTGATACATACACATCTTCGCGCAAATAATTTACAGTGACGACATCTGGATTTCCACTTCCATCTGAGGCATAATTTCTTTGTAATACGAAACGTGTAGAATTATGAGTTGTACGTAAGGGAATAACTATTGAATCTGTAGTTGCCGCTAATAGACCTAAAAAATCTACTACATTATCATCATCATCTAATCCAAAAGCAAATAGTTCAGGAACACTTTGAGTTTCGTCAGGATTTGCTAAATCATAAAATCGAAGAATTAGCTGAGGTGTTGTTGGTGTTCCTTCAGCGCAAATGTCATCTTTTTCACAACTGGACATTATATAGAGTCCGAAAACTGCAAAAGCAAATACAAAATATTTAATCTTTTTCATTCTTATTACTTAGATTTCTACCTCAAAATTATGACAATCCTTGGTTTAAAGTTCAATTATTGAAGTTCCAAAAGTACAACATTTTCTACATGATGAGTTTGTGGAAACATATCAACAGGCTGCACTTTTGTGACATTGTAATATTCTTTCATTAAAGCCAAATCTCTAGCTTGAGTTGCACTGTTGCAACTTACATAAACAACTTTTTTTGGAAGAATAGTTAGTATTTGTGAAACCACATCTTTATGCATACCATCTCTTGGAGGATCTGTTATAATGATATCTGGTTTACCATGTGATTTAATAAAATCTTGGTTCAGAACTTTTTTCATATCACCAACATAAAATTCAACGTTGGTAATTTCATTTAATTGTGCATTTTCATTAGCAGCTACAATTGCATCAGGAACACTTTCAACGCCAATAACTTTCTTAGCATCTTTCGCAATAAATTGAGCAATAGTTCCTGTTCCTGTATATAAATCAAACACTAGTTCATCTCCTTTTAATCCTGCAAATTCTCTGGTGATTTTATATAATTGAAATGCTTGTTCAGAATTGGTTTGATAGAATGATTTGGCGTTTATTTTGAATCGCAATCCTTCCATTTCTTCAAAAATGTAATCTCTTCCCTTGTAGCAAATAACTTCTTGATCGTAAATGGTATCATTTGCTTTTTGATTCACAACAAATTGCAATGATGTGATCTGCGGAAATTGTTCCGACAGAAAATCTAACAATAGCTCACGTTTTATTTTATGATCATCATAAAACTGAACAACCACCATGATTTCTCCAATACTTGTAGTGCGAATCATCATGGTGCGTAACAAACCAGTTTGTTTTCTTGTATTGAAAAATTGAAGATTATTGTCAACTGCAAAACGTTTCACAGCATTTCTGATGTCGTTAGATGGATCTGCTTGCAACCAACATTTCTTAACATCTAAAATTTTGTCCCACATACCAGGAATGTGAAATCCAAGCGCATTTCTGTCCCCTAAGTCTTCATCAGAATTGATTTCCTCTGTAGTAAGCCAACGTGAATCTGAGAAGGAGAATTCCATTTTATTTCTATAGAAATACTGTTCTTCTGAACCTAAAATTGGCAGTAATTCCGGCAACTCTAAATGACCAATTCGTTTTAAATTATTTTCAACTTCTTTTTGTTTGTAATAAAGCTGATGTTCATAAGCCATATGCTGCCATTTGCAGCCACCACAAGTCCCGAAATGCTCGCATTCAGGCTTCGATCGCTTATCGGATAAGGCATGAAATTTAGTAGCTTTGCCCTCGTAATAGCCTTTTCGCTTTTTAAAAATTTGAATATCTACATGATCTCCAGGTATGGCGTTGTTTAAAAAAATCACTTTGCCATCTGGTGCTTTTGCTACAGATTTACCCTTGGCGCCTGCATCTATAACTTCTAAATTTGTAAAGAGTTGTTTTTGGTTTTTTCGTGCCATTCGGCAAAAATAGTAATCGCAACGTATAATCAACTATCTTTATTAGAATTTCCTTTTTAACAAATTAAAATTGAACCAATTTAATTTATTCACGTCTTTTAATAAACGAACCAATAAATGCCAAAAGATAAATCAATAACTGACGCAATTTTGGTAGTAAACTATCAAAATGGTGACAATGCTGCTTTGGCAGAATTGGTAAAGCGATGGCATAGACGGTTTTGTGAAAAAGCTTTTTGGATAGTGAAAGATGCAGATATTGCTAAAGATATTGCTCAGGATACATGGCAAACAATTATGAAAAAAGTTGATAGCATTAATGAACCTAAAAACTTTGGAAGCTGGGCGTCAAGAATTGTATATACCAAATCAATGGATGTGCTGAGATTGAATTCAAAAATTCAACTTAAAAAACAGACCTATTCAAAAGAACAGGATAATGAAGTAGTGGAGGTTGTAGATGATTCAACAATAAAAATTCAGGTTAAGGATGCAGTAAAAACCTTACCAATACATCAACAAAACGTCATTAAACTATTTTATGTAGAAGACTATTCATTAAAAGAAATTGCCGAATTATTACAAATATCTGTTGGAACAGCAAAATCTAGGCTGTTTCATGCTAGAGAAAAAATAAAATTAACATTAAAAAATAGAAATTATGGGAACTAATATGGAAGACATCGACAAATTAATAAAGGAGACATTAACGGAAGAAGAAGCTAAATTCTACGATGAATTAGATGAGCAAAATGTGTTGGAAATGGTTCTTGGTGTTTTTACCGGGAAAAATAAATGGATCTTAATAATGATGAATATAATGACATTGGTTTTCTTCGGACTCGCTGTTTATTGTACGATTCAATTTTTTAGCACAGATGCAACCAATGACTTGATTAAATGGGGGATAGGGGGATTTTTATTTTTAATGGCAGTAAGCATTATGAAGATTTTTGTTTGGATGCAAATGGATAAGAACGCTTTGTTAAGAGAACTTAAACGATTAGAGTTGCAAGTATCATCTTTATCAGCAAAAATGTCTTAATAACATTTTAAGAAGTAGCTAATATTTAGTAATTTGCGAGCCCTAGGGATGATTTCTCTCCCACGCTGCTTTTTCGAACTCTTCGAAAGAATAAAGGTACAGTAGGAATGGTTATTTTATTCATAATTAAACTTAATTAAAATGGCTGTTTTAGACCAATTAACTTCGCAACAAGCGATCGATTTAGAAAACAAGTATGGTGCACACAATTATCATCCACTTCCGGTGGTTTTGAGTAGAGGAGAAGGTGTGTATGTATGGGATGTAGAAGGCAAACAATATTATGATTTTTTATCTGCTTATTCAGCGGTGAATCAAGGACATTGTCACCCAAAAATTGTCAATGCAATGACACAACAAGCTCAGAATTTAACGCTGACTTCACGTGCATTCTATAATGACATGTTGGGTAAATACGAAAAATTTGCATGTGAATATTTCGGATTTGATAAATTATTACCGATGAACACTGGTGCAGAAGCCGTTGAAACTGCACTGAAACTTTGTAGAAAATGGGCGTACGAAGTAAAAGGAATTGATGAAAATAAGGCTGAGATCATTGTTTGTAAAAATAATTTTCACGGACGAACTACAACCATCATTTCATTTAGTAATGATCCTGTTGCCAGAAAGAATTTTGGACCTTTTACAAATGGATTCATCAAGATTGAATATGACGATTTAAATGCTTTAGAAGATGCGTTAAAAAGCAATTCCAATATTGCTGGATTTATGGTTGAGCCAATCCAAGGTGAAGCTGGTGTTTATGTGCCTAGTGAAGGCTATTTAACTAAGGCGAAGGCATTATGTGAAAAATATAATGTTCTTTTTATAGCAGACGAAGTACAAACTGGTATTGCGAGAACCGGCAAATTATTGGCAGTAGATCATGAAAATGTCACACCTGATATATTAATATTGGGGAAAGCACTTTCAGGTGGAGCTTATCCTGTTTCAGCTGTGTTGTCAAATGATAGCATCATGGATGTGATTCAACCTGGAAACCACGGAAGTACATTTGGCGGTAATCCTGTGGCTGCAGCCGTAGCTATTGCTGCACTTGAAGTGGTGAAAGATGAAAATTTAGCAGAAAACGCTGAAACTTTAGGTCAATTATTTAGAAGTGAACTCAATAAATATATTGAAACCACAGATACTGTTGTACTTGTTAGAGGGAAAGGTCTATTAAATGCTATTGTAATCAACGATGATGAAGAAAGTGATACAGCTTGGAAAATATGCCTTCGATTACGCGATAATGGCTTACTAGCTAAACCAACACATGGCAACATCATCCGATTTGCACCTCCTTTGGTAATGAATGAAGAGCAATTGTTAGATTGCGTAGGTATCATCGTAAAAACGCTTAAAGAGTTTGAATAAATTTATTAGTGATAAAAAAAAGCGACCAATGGGTCGCTTTTTTAAGTTATATATGTAACTAAATTACATTGATTCCAATTGTTCACGCAATAGATCAGGATCTTGTAAAACATCCCATCCAAGTACGGAGATCACCCAAATAACATAAATGGCGAATAATACATTTAATACTATACCTATAATGGCGAGTATTTTTCCAGTTTTTACATTTTGATAACCTGTATATAATTCTGGATTTTCTGCATAAACCTTTGTGGCTTTACTTGCTAGTATCAGAGCCACGATACCAAGAATTAGCCCGATGACGCCATAGCAGCAACATGTGACTATTGATAATATTCCGAAAACCAAAATTAGTGTTGCATTAGGTAATTGTTGTTGTTCCATAAGAGTTGATTAAGTGATTATTTTAATTAGAAAACTTGCTACAATAATAACTGCATTTAAAATAATTAACCCTATTCTAATATTGTAGTCAAATTTAAATTTTACAAAAAGATTGAATAATAAAAAGACACCAAGAAGTACCAAGGTATAAACTGCAGGATACATTTTAAATGCGGCTAAAAATTCGCCTTGAAAAAGTAAGATTACTGCTCTTTGTGCGCCACAACCTAAGCAATCTAAGCCAAAAAGTTGCTTGTTTAAACACGGCAATAAATAATTCTCAAGTGCTGTCATTTAGAAATTCTTGTGTAAGCAAATTTAGGAATATTTAGGCATAAAAAAAACGATGACTGTAATAAGACATCGTTTTTCTTTAATGTGTTTCTATTTAGATTTTAATTTTTAACTATCAATTTTTTACTAAATGAATTCTGATTTACAAAAGAAATTTGAGTTGCATAAATACCATCACTTAAATTCTTTGTAGGAAAATAGTATTCTGCTCTAGTTTCAAGAGCACCACTATCAATTATTTTCTTTCCATTCGCATCAAATAAGCTTACACCTTTAATTGGAAGTCCTTTGGGATTCAATATTGTTAGTCGAGATTTCGAATTGTCTTGAAAAACTGTGAGATCATTTATTGTAAATTCTGGATTATCTAAAGCATCATGGTTCATGAAGGTTATTTCAAATCTATCCGTATGTGTACTAGCTTCTAGAGTCACTTGGTAATCCTGTATTCTTAAATCAGCATAAGTATCATTTATAATATCATGAAGATAAATTGGTAAATTTTCATCAAAATTTTGTACATCAAATATTCTAAATCGAATTACTTGTTGTGAATTTACATTGATTACCAATGGAATTATTAACTCTTTATTAAAATTAAATGCTTGAGCAACATAAGGTTTACCATCCATAATCCAATGTGCATCAGAGTCAACGCCTTCAGGACTTTTTATTTCAAGTCCATAATCAAACCCTTCAGTAGCTGAACTATGAAAATTCTGTAGAATTTGACGCGTATAAGTGTCGTCAAAATCAATATTTAATCTGAATCGCTTGTAATCACTTGGTAGTTTTTGCAATCCATTTTCATTATACTGAATTTTATAATCAGAATTCTCGGGATCTTCAAGATTATTATTTTTGTCAATTGACAAATCCACGGAATCAAAAAATTCACTTTGAGTTTCAGTTTGTTTATAGTAGTTTCTATGACTGTTCATTGTTCTAACAGTACTGTTCGCAATACCTTCAACCATAAAACCCTGTCCAACAGGAATATATCTTTTGGCAGCCTTTCCACTTGAACTTGAAGACCCAGTAGTATTGAATGAACCATCGCTATTATAAGTGTCAAAGGTAGCTGGTGTGAAAGTTTCTGTAACACCATCTGATGTAATTGTATATGATGCGTATCCACCAACATAGTCCGCAACATAATGTGAAGACACCGTCAAATCCTGTTCCCAGTAATATAATGAGCCATTAATGGAAGTTTGATTTTGTGTATCATGTATAAAATCTACGGCATCTAAAGCTGATGGGTACGGATTACCAATTAATGTCCATTCGCCATTCAAAACACTCGTTGTAATGGTGCCATTATTTGGTTTTCCTCTAAAGTCATAAAGTTGTGCGTTGCTAGATCCACTAGTACCTTTCATAGTAAATCCATAACCAGTCGTTACACTTCCAGTATCGCCAACATGATCCCACTCACTATAAACTGTACCAGGATCATAAGACCAAAGCCAGTAACTCGAGACTACTAATGGCGCAGATGTTCCATCATGACTAGACGTATAAGTAGCAAGACTGCTAGTAATTGGTTCACTGGTCACGTCATAAAAACTATCATTTGGAATAAATCCTCGATTATTGAAATCGTCCGTATTATTATTGCCTACAGGTGAACACCAATAGTTATAAGCATAATTATGTGTAGTACCAGTTTGATACATACTCAATTGACCAACGCCTGAATTACCAGTTGTTCCTGCTCCTTGTAATATTTGAGCATCTTTTCTTAAATAAATGTAAGAACCAGCATCTTTTAAATTTAAATCATCCTCAATATATATATAAGTGTCAGTGATTACTTCATCAGTGACAACATAAATATAATTGGTATTGCTTATAGAAAGTTGTGCAGTTGCAAAAAACGATGTGATGCATAATAAAAGTAAAATTCGCCATTTCATGACCTGTAGATTTTGGGGTTAATCTGGGGTAAATATAGATATTATATTTTGTAAAAGGCGAAATTTCTTAAAAAAAATTGCATTTCATCGGATTAATGTGTATGTTTACCGACCAAATCTATTAAAAATCCGAAACCATGAAAGCTAAAAAATTACTTTCAAAATTAACTTTCCCTATAATTTTTATTTTGTTTTTTACAGTCGCTCAGGCTCAAGTTGGGATTAATACAACCACGCCAAAAGCTCAACTGGATATTATTGCCAGCAGTGTTTCTACACCAATAGCCACAGATGGTTTATTAATACCTAGAATTAATAATTTCCCAGCTATAGACCCAGCCGCTGATCAAGACGGTATGCTTGTTTTTGTAACAGGAGCCGGAACTCCAGCAGAAGGTTTTTATTATTGGGATAATGCGACAACCGCTTGGGCTCCTTTTGTAAAACGAATTGATGACTTATTCGATGGAAAATCAGATAATGATGGGACTAATGATGGTTCATCAGTATTCCTAGGAATTGATGCGGGAATTCTTGATGACGGTACAGATAATAGAAATGTTGGTGTAGGCTTTGAAGTATTAGAAGATAATACCACAGGAAATAATAATGCTGCCTTAGGATATCAGTCAATGCGCGATAATACTACTGGTGCTCGAAATACAGCAATTGGACAAAGAACTTTGTATATTAATACAACAGGTGGGGATAATACTGCTGTTGGTTATAGTGCACTATATTCCAATACAACCGGTAGTGATAATACGGGTCTTGGTTTCTATGCACTTTATGCAAATACTACAGGTGAAAAAAATACAGCTATAGGATATGACGCATTAAATTTAAATACGACAGGTGATTATAATTCAGCAATTGGTTATCAATCGCTTCATAGTAATACGATAGGTGAAAAGAATACAGGACTAGGGTATGATGCACTCTGGTCAAATACCTCAGGAATTGAAAACTCAGCTGTTGGATATAGAGCCTTGTTTTCAAATACAACTGGCGATGATAACACTGCAATGGGTTATTTTGCCTTATGGGGCAATACAACTGGAACCGCCAATGCGTCTTTTGGTCATCAAGCACTTGAATTAAATTCTACGGGAAACTATAATGTCGCCTTTGGATTTCAATCCTTAGAAGCTAACACTACAGCTTCCTATAATTCAGCATTTGGGGAACAATCCCTTAGAAGAAATACAACAGGACAATATAATTCGGCCTTTGGGTATCGAACTCTAAATTACAATACTACAGGTGATTATAATGTTGCAATTGGTTCTCAGGCATTGTACAGAAATACAACTGGAATTAGAAATACTGCCGTTGGAGATAGAACATTATACGAAAATACAACAGGAAATTATAATACAGCCATTGGCTATCGCGCAAATCAATATAACACAACTGGTTATAATAATACCTCAGTAGGACATAATGCTCTTAATGATAATACTACTGGTTATAGAAATTCAGCTATTGGTTATTCTGCCCTAACGACTAATACAACAGGGCAAAGTAATGTAGCCATGGGAAATAATTCACTTGCTGATAATACTACTGGAAATAATAATGTTGCAGTAGGTAATGATGGGCTTTCCCTAAATACTGTTGGAAATAAAAATTCTGCGTTTGGTCACAATGCACTTGCAGATAATATAAGCGGTGATGAAAACTCTGCCGTTGGTTATGCTGCCTTGGAAATTAACACAGGTGACTACAATACGGCTATAGGATATTATGCTAATAGAAATAATACCACAGGTAACAATAATACTGCGGTAGGTCATGATGCATTGCTTAATAATACTACTGGTGGTACTAATACAGCACTGGGGCATCAAGCATTTAGCACTGGTGCTTCATATTCAAATAGTACAGCTTTGGGTAACGGAACAGCAATTTCGGCAAGTAATCAAATACGCTTGGGTAATGCTTCTGTAACTTCAATTGGAGGTTATGCCAACTGGACGAATGTTTCTGATGGGCGTTTTAAGACGAATATATCTGAAGAAGTATCAGGTCTAGATTTTATTTTAAAATTACGACCAGTAACCTATAAATTAGATATGGCTGCTTTGTCAAATTTTAATAAAGTACCAGCAGATTCTAGAGATTTTGAATCTGAAAGAATTAAATCTAATGAGGTACAAAGTGGATTTATTGCTCAAGAAGTAGAGCAAGCTGCAATTAAGTCAGGATACAATTTTCACGGTGTCGAAAAACCAAAAAGCGCAAATCAACATTATGGATTGAGATATGCTGAGTTTGTTGTACCACTTACAAAGGCAACTCAAGAACAGCAAAAAATTATTATTGATCAACAAGAGAAAATTAAAAATTTAGAAAATAGGTTGAACAATTTAGAAAAATTAATTTCACAATTAAAAAGTTCTACCTCAAAAAATAACTAAAAATCAACCCCAAATAAATAGCTCGAATCATGAATAAAACTACTTTATATTTTTTAGGCTTCTTTGTTATGTATTCAACTAACCATGCTCAAGTATTGCTTGATGCCAATGGCGCTGGAAACACATATGAAGAAATAACTGCAGTTCTCGCCCCAGGTTACGATCCGGTGGAAGAGGTCTGTAATCATTCTGCCTTTGGACGACATATAGATGAAATATGGGATGCTACTTTAAGTGACAATGTCTTTAGGTTTATAATGCACTTAAGTCCGGATGACAATAAATGTGTTACTGCTGATCGTCAACGAAATGAAATTAAGACATATGACCAATCACCAGACAATCTTCTAGGTGTCACAGGTGAAACGGTAGAATATAAATGGAAATTTAAATTAGATGCTGGATTTCAGTCCTCACCAGATTTTACGCATATTCATCAATTAAAAGCAGTTGGTGGTACTGAATCATCTATGCCTTTAATTACGCTTACCACCCGTTATGGGTCCTCTAATGATAAATTACAATTGCGTTATGCAGAAACAACCAGTCAAACTACTATACATGAAGTTGATTTAACACCTTTTAAAGGTGTATGGGTTGAGGTAACAGAAACAGTTACTTATGGTGAAATGGGTTCAGGAGGTGCATATGATATTGAAATAATTCGAGTGAGCGATAGTGCAATTTTAATGTCTTACACAGATGCTGACATACGTATGTGGAAGACTAGCGCAGATTTTATAAGACCAAAATGGGGTATATATAGAAAAAATACACAGACATCATATTTAAGAGATGAAGAAGTGCTATTTGCCGATTTCTCAATTGATGAAGGAAGTACCTTGGGAATTAATGATGTAGATTTTCAAAAAGTATCAATATACCCAAATCCGGCCAGAGATTATATCACAATAAGATCCAATCAAACTATTGATAAAATAGTTGCACATACTATTCTTGGAAATAAGATTAATTTATATGCTATTGATGCCAATAAATATGATATTTCCAACTTGAAAGCCGGTATTTATTTAATTACAATTAAATCTATCAATGGCAATACGATTACAAAAAAAGTTGTAGTTCATTAAAATTAATAACAACATAATTAATAAAAACGACGTACAAAATGTACGTCGTTTTTTTATATGAATTAAATCCATCAAGGATCGAGTTGAAATAAAATGTTAAAAACTAAACAACAACTAATATTGAGTAAAGCCATTACTGTGGCTAAAATCAGTTAACTTTAGATTAATCCTTAATTATAACAATAACTTAAATCCCTCCACAATGAAAACCAAAAAATTACTCTTTGGCCTGTTGTCCCTCTTTTTATTTAGTAATTCCTACACTCAAGTGTATCTCGATGCAAATGGACCAGGAAACACCTATGAAGATATAACAGCTGTACTAGCTCCAGGCTATGATCCTATTGAAGAAGTTTGTAATCATACCTCGTTTGGTCGTCACATTGATGAAATATTTGACTCTACCTTAAACATTAATGTATTTCGATTCACAATGCATGTGACTCCTGATAATAATAAATGTGTTACCAGTGACAGGCAGCGAAACGAAATTAAAGCATATGACAAATCTCCTGATAACTTATTAGGCGTTGAAGGCGAAACTGTCGAATACAATTGGAAATTCAAGTTGGATGCAGGCTTTCAGTCGTCACCGGATTTTACACATATTCATCAATTAAAGTCAGTAGGAGCAGAATCATCAGAAGAAGCTCAACCGCTCATCATGCTTACACCTCGATATAAGGATTCCTGGGGCTCAACCCCTCATAGAATCGAATTAAGATATGCCGAAGCTTCATCTGCAACTACTTTGATGAATACTGATATTACCCCTTTTCTTGGTGAATGGGTTGAAGTAACTGAAACAGTGACCTATGGCGAACAAGGTGAAGGAGGAGCTTACGATATTCAAATAGTAAGATTAAGCGATAGTGCCGTTTTACTGAATTATACTGATAATGATATTCGCATGTGGAAAACCGATGCTGATTTTATTAGACCTAAATGGGGCATTTACCGTAAAAATACCCAAGCATCTTATTTACGCGATGAAGATGTTCTATTTGCAAATTTTAGAATTACAGAAAATCCTAGTCAGGATAGTGATGGTGATGGTGTAAACGACAATGATGATATCTGCCCTGGTTTTGATGATAACATAGATACAGATGGCGACGGCACACCAGATGGATGTGATATTTGTCCTGGTTTTGACGATACTATAGACACAGATAGTGATGGCACACCAGATGGATGTGATGCTTGTCCATTATCCGCCACAGGCGATAGTGATGGCGATGGCGTTTGTGATGATGCTGATATCTGTCCAGGATCTGATGACAACATAGACACAGATAGTGATGGCACCCCAGATGGTTGTGATGCTTGTCCATTATCGGCAACAGGCGATAGTGATGGCGATGGCGTTTGTGATGATGTTGATATATGTCCTGGTTTTGATGATAACATTGATACAGATAGCGATGGCACACCAGATGGTTGTGATGCCTGTCCATTATCCGCCACAGGCGATAGCGATGGCGATGGTGTTTGTGATGATACTGATATCTGTCCAGGATCTGATGATAACATAGACACAGATAGTGATGGCACCCCAGATGGTTGTGATGCCTGTCCATTATCCGCCACAGGCGATAGTGATGGCGATGGTGTTTGTGATGATGCTGATATCTGTCCAGGGAGTGATGATACTATAGATACAGATAGTGACGGCACACCAGATGGTTGTGATGCTTGTCCATTATCGGCAACAGGCGATAGCGATGGCGATGGTGTTTGTGACGATGCTGATGTTTGTCCTGGTTTTGATGATACTATAGATACAGATA
>Ga0315338_1001166_pt1 | contig 37205 bp, 30 predicted proteins | sample ASW8metaG_FD_204518 | JGI IMG/M metagenome (GOLD analysis project Ga0315338, IMG submission 204518) | Ammonia-oxidizing marine archaeal communities from Monterey Bay, California, United States - ASW #8 | ecosystem: Environmental > Aquatic > Marine > Coastal | place: USA: California | collected... | reverse complement strand
TCTTTCCACAAAGCCGGCGAGACAGGAACGATGTCGAGCCCCTGTGTTCAGCCACACCAGTGGCAGCCTGCACAGCAGACGGCATTGTTCACCTAAGTGAACGCGTTCACTGTCACAAACGACAGTATCCCACAGCCGGAGACCCTGTTGTTGAGATTGAAGTCGCTGGACAACAACTTTATTGTGAAAAAGCTAAGTACCCAGATGCCGAGCGCAGAGGTGTCCGCCATTGCACGAACGGATTTTACATTGACAGCATCTCACCGGCAGTTTGAGGGATTCCAGCGGTCAAGGCGGCTTGTGCACCATGATCGACAGATACACCAGATTCTTGGCAATTCCTGATTAGAGGCTCATCAGTAGTCTACTTCCCAAGCTGGTATGACCAGTTTACGAACGACACGCCCTCATGTGTGTGCGACGGTGAGCCCTGACACTTAATTGGTGACGTGGTGATACCACCGAGGGCCCACGCGCGATAGAATCGTACACTTTCCAAAGCCAAGGAGAAGCAGCGTGCGTTTAACCCGTGTCCGTGTCGAGAACTTTCGTTGTCATCGCGACTCAACCGAAGTTGAAATCGGCAACCTCATATCGTTGCTTGGTCGCAATGATGCGGGAAAGTCATCTATCCTAGAGGCTCTTCAGATCTTCTTCAGCCGCGGGGCTCCAGACCCCCACGATAAAACTAAATCGGCAAACTCGTCTGACTGCACGATTGCATGTGAATTCGACGAGTTTCCTGATGAGATAGTGATCGACGCCGCAAACCCAACATCCTTGGCAGACGAAAACCTGCTCAATGAACGTGGACGGCTTGAAATTAAGAAGGTATATGATTGCGACCGCGCTAAGCCGAAGGAAAAAGGTGTCTACGCTTGTGCGCTACACCCTATTAATGATGGCCTAGCCGATTTGTTGACACTGAAGAATGCCGCTCTTAAAGATCGCGCAATGAAGCTAGGTGTGAACACAGACGACGTTAATCTAACAGTCAATTCAAAGATTCGCCACGCGCTTTGGGGGTCGTCCACGGACATCGAGTTGGAACTGAAGGACGTACCCCTTACCGGCGAAGACGCAAGAAAAGTATGGGATCAGCTAGAACGTGCGATGCCGCTTTTTCGGTTGTTCAAATCAGATCGACCGAGTACCGACCAGGACGAGGAGGCACAAGACCCAATGAAACTGGCCGTAAAGGAAGCCCTCGCTACGAAAGAGGCCGAATTGCTGGAGATCACCGAGCACGTAAAGCAAGAGGTCCGGGAAATTGCCCAACGCACGGTGGACAAGATCAGAGAGATGGATCCGAGGCTCGCCAGCGAGCTGCATCCGGAGTTCTCGCAGCCAAAATGGGACAGCGTCTTCAAGATCAGTCTAACCGGTGAAGAAGAAATCCCCGTCAACAAGAGAGGCAGCGGAGTACGACGCCTGATATTGCTGAACTTCTTCCGCGCAAAGGCAGAAAGGGAAGTCGACGACAAGAATGCAAGCGGCGTCATTTACGCGGTTGAAGAACCAGAAACTTGTCAACACCCCGATAGCCAGCGAATGCTGATGAAAGCCTTCTTGGAGCTGTCTCAGCGACCCGGCTGCCAGGTGATGCTGACGACACACAACCCCTCCCTTGGGAAGTTATTGCCCATCGATGCGCTGAGGTTCATCTACTTCGGCAAGGACGGCAGTCGGCAGATTCTCGATGGTGAGGATGGTGCAATGGCCGCCGTTTCTGCGTTGGGCATCCTTCCTGATCACTCGGTGAAACTTTTTATTGGCATCGAAGGCGCGTACGACATCATGTTTCTACGTGGGATTGCGTCCGCACTGTGCCAAGAAGACGGCTCCCTTCCCGATTTGGGAGTGCTAGAGGATACAGGGCGGATCATGTTTATCCCTGTTGGGGGAAGCAACCTAGCACTGTGGACTTCGAGGCTCGAAAACCTTGGCGTCTCGGAGCTGCATATCTACGACCGAGATAGCGACCCGGGCAACCCGCCAGCAAGCAAGAAGTACATTGATGAGATCAATGCGAGAGACAACTGCTCGGCATTCTCTACGAAGGGGCGTACGATTGAGAACTATCTGCACTCCGACGCCATCGTTGAAGTCCGAAACGAGGTAGTAGTGACCTTTGGACCTGCAGATCACGTCCCAAAGGTTGTGGCACAGGAGATTCATGACGCAAGTCAGGCGATTGAGAGGTGGAAAGAACTTTCATCCGAGAAGCGAGGGAGTAAGGCCAACAGGGCGAAGGTCTGGTTGAACCGTGACGCGTCGGCAAGAATGACGATGGCTAGATTGAAGGAATCAGATCCCGATGATGACATCATCGGATGGCTGAGGCATGTTGGATCGATTGTCGGCTCCTGAAAAAGCTTGCTTTGGTGACGTGGCTGGATTTCGTCAGATCAAATAGTGGCTACTACAGTTTCTCGGCTAGTCGACCACGTAATTCGGTTGCGGAACTTAGGCGTGGCAGCCCCAGCCGGTAATCACGTGCAGGTCTTGCCCGAGGTCGCTGCTTTCTTCTACGCATCGGGCGAGTGTGACAAGGTGGTCGTGATGGGTAAAGAAGAGCACCTGAGTTCGCTGAGAAAGCTTTAAGAGGCAATTCAGCGCCGCCTTTGCCCGTTCGTCATCAAAACTCAACAGCACATCATCGACGATAAATGGGATGGCCTCATGCTGCTCAAACCAGTGCTCGAGTGTAGCAAGTCGAAGGGCAAGGTAAAGTTGATCGCGTGTACCCTCGCTCATGGCGCTGACGTCCAGTAGTTCATGCTCACCTGGACGCGCGCCGAGCAAGACTTCCTTGCCGCTATCGTCGAAATCGGCCCGTAGTCCCTCAAACGCTCCACATGTCAACTCCGCAAAGAGGCTACTCGCAAGCTTCAACACCGGACCTTGAGCCCGGTCTTGGTATCTTTCGATAGACTTCTGCAGCAAAGCGCCGGCGACTCTAGTGATCACGTACTCGTGAGAATCCTCTTCGAGTTTCGACAGTAGGAACTGCCGTTCGGCGGCGATGTTAGCCGCTGCCTCACCACCGTCGTAAGCCTCCAAGGCGGATTTCTCACGCTGTTCGGCAGTAAGTGCCTCGTCTCGCTCTTCTTTGAGCCGCTTGATATCCTCTTCGAATTCATTAATCCTTGGCGTCAGCTGGTCTGGGTCCACTGCCTCCGCCTCCACGGCAAACTCTTCGACGCTTTGGCCACCGCAAGAAGGGGCAAGTTGTGACGTTAGCTCAGCTACGCGGCCCTGCAAAGAACGCTTCTGATTGGATCGAGCAATTGCTGTAGGCAGTTCCTCGACACTGTCGCACTCCGCTTCCTTCAACATCGCCTCAAGTTCGGCGTTGGCGTCGGAGTCTTCAGACTGGGCTTGCCTCAAGAGTTCTTGCTGCTCTTCCCGCTGCTTGAGGAGGGAGTTTTTTCTTTGCTGGGCGTCGCGGGCGTTGCTCATTCGGGCGTTGAGTTGAGCGGCGATCTCTTCGACAGATCGCTCGGCCAAGTCGGGAGCAACTTTTTCTGCCATACGCTCTGCGTCCTCTTCGAACTCCTCGACGGTCTTGTCAATACCATAGATTCGACGGTGATTGCGGTCGGCCTCGGCCAACTCGTCAAACAGTCGCCCCATATTAGCCAGAACAGACTCCGCTTGTTCTGGCAGAGCGTCTGGCTCTAATCGCAGCAACGCGACCGCATCCGCCCAAGTCGTTTGCCACTCAGCAAGGTCATTCTGAGCAGCCGTAAGTTCTCGGTCCGCTTCTTGGATGTCGTTTTTCGCGCGCTCGTTTTCTTTTTCAAGTTGGTCCCGCTCAGCCCTAGCGTCTCGCACTTGCTCGACAAAGTGCTGACCGAGCGTGATAAGCTCTTTGAAAGTCTTCAACTCGAGCTCCACCTCGACGCCGACGCCTGACATTTGGTTACTCAGGCGTTTGCGTAGCGAGTCCCTGCGTTGTTCAAGTTGCTTGAGAGTGCTCGATTCTTCAGAAAGCTTGTCCGCCACGTCGAGGAGTCCTGCATATTTCTTGCTCCAATCTTTCATTTCACAAGGAGACAGCGGGGCGATGCCTGCTTCACGCCACCTACCCTCCCATTTGCTATCCTGGTTGTGTCTCTCAGTTTCCACCGCATTGAGACTCTCTTCGCACTCCGCCTTCTGCTGGTCAAGCGACTCAGATTGTGCAGCAAGCTGCGCTTTATTGGCGACTCGGTCCGCCTCTCGACGTATTCGATCGACAATCATGTCGGCGGTTCGCACACTGGTCTCCAATGCCGTAGTGAATTCGCCATCGCCTTGCACAATAGAGGCGAAATCGCTTAAATCCTCTGTGTTCGGAGGATTTCCAGCAAGTTGCTCGGTGGCTAAACATAGACCATGGTCGCGCAGAGCTCTGGCTTGCTCTAATTCATCCTCGGTTGGGACCGTGTCTCCCTTTTCAAGCTCGGCGAGGTCTTGCTGCAATTGTTGCTTGGATGCGTGATATCCACTTAGCTGGCTGTTGATTCCACGCGTCCTTGCCTCCATGTCGCGGTTACTGTCCTCGAAGAGTTCAATGGTCGCATCCGTGGGGACTTTCAGGCGCCGCAGGTCGCCAAAGCTTCCTTCCCAGAGCGTCAGACGAGAAAGTGCACTCTCTGCACATTCCTGCAGACTATCGAACTCTTCACGGTGCGAGTCGATTTGGTCGTCTATGTCTCTCGCAGCGGAAGCGTCTTCTAAAACCGTCGTGAGCTCTTGAACAGCAGTCTCGGGGAGCGGGGCTTCCGCCTCATCTCCTAACTCTTCCAATCTCTTCTTTGCTCGCTTTTTTGTCCGCTCAGCACTGCGGAGTCGCTCAGCCAGCCCTTCCTTCTTTTTTGAGAGCGTTCGAATCAACGTTTGCTTCTCATCGGTGACTCGGTTTTTCTCAAGATCCTCTAAATCATCCGACCAGCCTAGCTGTCGGAGAATTTCGCGAGCACTTTGTCGAGCGTTTCGCTCCTTCATATCCAAGCCAGTACGGTCACGGGCAGCTGTTTCATGACTCCCGAGACGTTTGTAGAGTCCGTCAATGCTCGTGCGTTCCAGGAGCAGCTCAGTAGGCACGTCAATCGATTCAAGGTCTTCATCGATCGATTCAAGACGATCTCGTGCGTCCTTGCAACGTGAGTTGGCGACGCTCAGTTTTCGGTGGGCCTCGGCGTGACGCTCCACCGAGTCTTCTGGAAGCAGGACTGCGACGCTTAACTCCTCTAGCTCCGAGAGCGTACTCCTCCAACCGCTCAGTGCAGGTAAGGCCGTTTGAATTCGGCGCAATCTCGTCGCATTGGCCTCGGAGGCGACCAAATGTTCGGTTAACATCTCACGTTGTTCTCGGTGATGGTCTCGGGCTTCGGCAAGGCTCTTCCATTCATCGGATGAGGCCTGCAACGACTTCAATTCACCGCGAAGCCCCTGAAGGTCGGCAACGCCTTTGTTGATCAAGGGTTTTTGCGCGCTCGGTTTGAACAGCTCACCGGCACGTCCATCGATCGCCTGTTGCAGGTCACGCAGGTGAGAAACGCCCCCAGCGGCAAAGAGCAACTCTCCGACTCGTCCCTCGCCACGCAGGACTTCTTCACCCCCTTCTCGGAGGCGTTGGTGGTCAATCCCAAAGACGGATGAAAAGAAGTCTTCGTCGACGGCACCCAAGAAACTTTCAAGCGAGTCGTCTGGCAGTGGTTTGCCGTCTTCGCCATCGCGAAGTGTAAGCTTACGCCCTTTGCGCCGCACGCATTCAAGACGATCTCCGTTCTGCTTCACCACGACGCCGCCAACGCGCAGCTTGTCGTAGACATGCACAAAGCCGTCGGGCGTCCGCTGAGGCACACCGAAAAAGAGTGCGTGGATCGCGCGGAGAGCAGAACTTTTTCCGGCTTCGTTTGGCCCGTAGAGAATATTCAAACCGGGACGTAGAGACAGCGCGCAGTCGCTGAAAGGACCGTAAGCAGAGAGTCTTAACTCGTCTATTTGCACGGTCTACTCCCTCATCCGAGCGACTAAGTGTGACTCCGCTTCGCGGAGCACACGTCTCCACCATTCGGGGTCCGATGACTTCACAACTTCCGACAATTCGCTTGGAAGCTTTCGTTCCAAATCACCAAAATCAACGCCCAGGTCTTCGCCTGGGTTCGGCAATTCCACTAACTCGCGGACTACGGCGTCGACTTCTGCAAATGGTCCTTCACCGGTTGCAGAGTGTGGCCCCTTCTCGCTAGGCAACTCTGTTCCGTTCTTAACCTTCTCAATCCAGAGGTTACCAGACCCGACATCGAGGGCCAGGGCACGAAAATCTTCTGTGAATTGTCGAAGGTCTGCATTGAGCATGCCTGATAGAGCAGTCTTGCCAACCAACTGCACTCGGATCGAAAGCAAGCGACCATCGGCCTTCTCGACTGTTTCGCGGAGAGCTTCGGCGGCATGCTCCAGAATCTCGCCTTTCTCGAAAGCATCCCTAACATCGACTTGCAGCATTTCCCAGCGCAGAACATCCAGCGGCGTGAATTCAGTAGTTGCGACGCCAGCGTTATCGACTCTCACGATTAAGCAGCCCTTTGGTCCGGTCTCACGTATATGTCTCCCTTGGATGTTTCCTGGGTAAGCGATGATCGGCGGTCCCTCAATCACTTCCCGCTGATGAATGTGTCCCAATGCCCAGTAGTCGTAACCAGCCGAGCGAAGACAATCCTCGGAGCACGGGGCATAGCTCCCGTGTCCCTCGCGCCCGGACATGCTGGTATGCAGCACGCCGATATTGAAGCAGCCGCCAACTGGCGCTGGGTAGTGCTTTGCCAAGTCAGTCGTCGTGCACTGTTCCGCATAGCTCTGACCGTGCAGGGCGACGTCGAGTTCTTTGAGGTGGACCGTTTCCGGCTCTTTCGTTGAAAAGAATGTCACGTTCTCAGGCAGGGGAAGCTGCCGAGTGATCCGGTTCGCAGCATCGTGGTTGCCGGTAACCCCGAACACTGGAATCCCCGCCTGCTTCAGGCGCACCATCTGTTGCACAAAGAACAGCCCCGTGTTGAAATCACGCCAGTCGCCGTCGTAAAGGTCTCCGGCTATCACCACAAACGCCACTTCCTCTTCGATTGCTGTTGTCACGAGGTTCCGCAGCGCTTGTCGCGTTGCCCCTCGGATTTCCTCGACTGGTGCCCCGTCGTATTTATCCAGCCCCTGCAGAGGGCTGTCGAGGTGAATGTCAGCGGCATGCAAAAATGTGAACATAGTGTGGCTAATTAAAATTACTGCAAGCAGCGACCTATTAGTCCAGTGTAGTTGACACAACACAATAAAGTTGCTTCTAGGGGTAGTTTCATGTGACAGCCAGAATGCTCTTTATGGAAGCCTCACTCCTTCACTCAATCTAGGTCATATTCTCCAGCGGAGCTGCTGTTTTATCAAAAACTTATAGGCTGAAAAACTGCAGAACAACCGAGACTTCGCCTGGAGAGTACATTCGCGTCTTCCTCGTGATCTATCCGGAGCTGTCCCGTTGCACTTAAGCGTACCGCTTATGGCCCAGCCTGCACAGCCAGTACCTGCGACAATGCTTTGTAAGCGCAAAAAGACATTGCCCAAAAACTGCTTCATATTTCCCAGCAAAATGATAGTGTCTGGCTTGTCGATCAATTGCATGTGTAAGTCGCGTTGTTCGTATACGCCACATGAAATTGAGCCCCTCTTTGCACGCAAATGTCGAACCGTCCGATGTGTCATGGAGTAGGCGAGCAATGTCACGCCCACCTTGTGCACTTGGGAATCGAGTGGAATGACTTCGGTTTGGCTCATTGAAGCAGTTTCAGGCTGACCCGGAGCTTGCTTCGGCACGACCCAACGAATGTCCTCAATCCGATTACATCTGACTCAGCACTGGGTGGCCAAGGAGGGCGTGGCCTACACAATTTATAGAGAGGAAATCCACAGAAGTTATACCTGCGAACTAGGGCTATGCCGCTCCATGAGCTGTTTTCGTCCGTGCGGTAATCTGCGACAATATCCCTTAATCAATCAGCCCGGATAGCTGCTCTGTAGGAGCATATTGTGCCCGTCGATATTACTGACCTTTTTTCACCTTGGTTTCAGAAACAAGAGTGCGAATTGGAATCTGTCACCGTGATGACAGAGAAAGAAGGTGGGCGCAATCAGGTTTTTGAAAGACTCGTCACCGTCGCGGCTGATCACGTCGTTGGGTTAAAGGCCATCGAGAGCCTCGGTGGTTTCCCAAAGGCGGCAAATATTTTGAGAAACAGAGTTCCAACTCGAAAAATCGCTCGATCTGGTTTCCTTGGAGAAATTCTAGCAACCGAGTATGTCGATCAGCAGACCGAATACAGCGTGCCAGTGCGTCGACTTCGGCATCGTGACACTCGGGAGCAAGCAATGCGAGGGGATGACGTGCTGGGTTTTCGCACAGACAGGTCTCGTGTCAAAGTGATTAAGGTCGAGGCTAAGAGTCGAGCGAATCTAACAACTGCAGCAATAGTTGAAGCCCGCGAAGGCTTGGCAAATTACAAGGGACGCCCCAACCCAGAAACTCTAGGTTTCTTAGACTGTATCCTTCGCGAACAAGGTCGTGACGATGAGGCGGAACCGATCACTAAACTGCAAAAGCAGTCCATTAGAACTTCTGATGTCTGCCATCTATTATTTACGTTGTCTGGCAATAATCCAACCTCATTTCTAGAAGATAATAGTGATCCCGTGAGTAAAGGAATGGAGTTTCGATTATGCGGTTGCCGGGTCAATGCGCATGTCGACTTAGTCAGATCTGTTTTTGACGAATGTCTAGCACGGGGCGAATCAGATGGAGACGCCTGAAGAGCTGACGGACAATCTGAGGGAACTTTGTGCAGCCGGAACTCGTGAGCAGTTGCTCGCCCGAGGACTTGCTCGTGGCATGATTTGGGAAAGCGCAGTCCTTCCAGAAGGAAGCCCCAACTTTTCATCAAGATTGACGAATGATTTGCTGAACCATGGATACTTGATTCTTGGCTGTGCCATTCGTTTACGTTCGCTATCGCTGGAGCAAGACATCCCGAATGCTAACGTTCTCGACAACGCATTCCTAACTGCTGCTGAGTGCATTGAAGCCGTCGTACGGAGGGGAGAACAGCGTAACGATCGAGACTTCCATCTGACTATCGCTGCTGCTGCTTTCCATCTTGCTCACTACGGTGCTCGTTCGTTTTCACTGCTGGCAAAGAATTCTAGTGAGTTGAATCTCGTCAGCATTGAAAAACTGCTCGTAGCGTTAATGCAACGACGCCTTGGTGAGCTTGAGCAGCTATGCCTTGGCTGGCTTAGTGATGAACGGTTTACCGACGAAAGTATTGCTGCATCGCTCGAGGCGGAAGATGGAGTACTTCAACCGGAGACCGCAGCCTATCTAGCAATCAGTCGAGTTTTCCATCAATCCATCAGTACTTTCGAGTTTGCACTTCGTACCGGACAGCCCCAGTTTGTAGATAGCACAATCGAAATGCTTGATCGATGTATAGAAGCGGCAAATCAATTAAAACACGTGCCTCTATGGTGGATGTGTGTTCTCGCACGGCACTTAATTGACGATCTTTGGGGTCGAAGTCTACATGAAACGCTGCCCGTTGATCCTGACACTGAGAGTGATTGGAACCGACTACGAACCGATTTTATTGAATTACTGTGTCGGCGGAGCATCGCAGAGATCGATTTATGGCCATCTCAATTGTCTGCAGCCCAGCGCGTTATCGACGAATCCGATAGTCTTGTCGTAGCGCTACCAACTAGCAGCGGCAAGACTCGGATTGCTGAGTTGTGCATTCTAAAATGCCTCTCCGGAGGGCGTCGAGTGATCTATGTAACTCCGTTACGGGCTTTATCTGCGCAAGTTGAACAAACACTGGGGCGAAGCTTTAAGCCGTTAGGCTTTTCAGTAACAAGTGTTTACGGAGCCAGCGGAGTTGGTGCCAGCGATGTGGACACGATGAAGTCTGCCAATCTCGTTGTTGCAACTCCTGAAAAATTAGACTTTGCAATAAGGCAAGATCCAGAAGTCATAGATGATGTCGGTCTGATTGTGCTGGATGAAGGGCACATGATCGGACTGAGTGAACGAGAGATTCGATACGAAGTATTGGTACAAAGACTGCTACGGCGACCGGATGCAGGAAAACGCCGCATTGCATGTCTATCTGCGATTTTCACGGAAGGTGAAGCATTTAGCGCATTCACCCAATGGATTCGGTCGGATAGAGACGGAGATGCAATTCGTTCGACGTGGCGACCCACTCGTCAGCGACCAGCTACGCTTGAATGGAAGAACTCCGGCGGGTGGCTTGAGTATCGAGTGGTTGGTGAGACAGTTTATGTCCCACGTTTTATTGAAGAGCAGCCAGCTAAGAAGCAACGAAAGAAACCATTTCCAAAGAATCAGTCGGAGCTAGTTATCGCCGCGATCGAGCGATTCACGGATGAGGGACATTCCGTTCTCTTGTATTGTCCGATCCGCAAGTCGGTGGAACCAGCGGCTGAGGAGTACCTCAAAATGGTTCGACAAGGCTACGCGCAGACCCACTTGTCCGGGCAAGCAGAAATTGAAATCGCCAAGGCGATCCGCATCGGCGAAGAGTGGCTGGGTAGCGGCCACGTGGCACTTCGGGCATTACGATTGGGAGTAGCCGTTCATCACGGTCAGCTTCCGAGACCATTTCTTGCTGAGTTAGAAAGCCTGCTTCGGCGACGCATTCTCACGGTCGCGATCTCGTCACCGACGCTTGCTCAGGGTGTAGATTTATCTTTTGGGGTTTTGGTCTTCAAATCTCTTTGGCGAAATCGAAAACTGCTACCTGCCAAAGAATTTGCGAATGTAATCGGGCGTGTAGGCAGGGCATTCGTAGATTTAGACGGGATCTTTCTTCTGCCAGTCCAGGAATCTAACTCGAATAAAAAGGAAAAACGACTTAGTGAATTCCATCAACTCGTTGCAGATGCGCGAAGCCGCGAGTTGGAAAGTGGCCTGTTCATGCTTATCGAAGTCTGTTTGATTCGACTGCGCGAACAACTCAACGTCAATAGTGAGCAACTGAACGATTACGTTCTGAATCAACAATCAGCAATCGACACACTCCCTGAAGGTGATGATGAGCACGCAGAGCAAATGGAGATTATTCTTGCAGAATTAGATGCGGGCATCTTTTCCCTTGTCGAAGATCTAGACTGTGATGCCTCTAAAGTAGCTGCGAAGCTCGACGACGCATTGAATAACTCACTCTGGAAACGAAGGCTTGTAATTAGAGGAATCGATGAGCAAACGAATCAAGTTGCTATGCTCCACGGAAGAGCGACATATATCTGGAGCAAGACAAATACTTCACAACGCCAGGGCTTTTTTTCAGCAAGCATTGGCATGGAATCTGGCTTGCAACTCATCGATCAGGGCGAACACCTCGCTGCGTTGTTAGATTCCTGTGCTACGGCAATTTGTTCTGGAGCGATTGCTCAACTATCAAATGATTGTTCACAAATTGCAGATATCTTGTTTAGGATTCATCCTTTTCGCCCATCCATGCCAAAAGACTGGGACGAGTCGATATGGAAAGCCGTTCTTGATGCGTGGATTAGTGGAGCAACGATTCATCGCGTAACAGACTCGGTGGGGATAGCGTTTGTGCAGCAATCGATCGTCTTCCAACTTGTCTGGGCAGTGGAGGCTGCGAGGACTGTTGTGGAAGCACAGAATCTGAATCCAGACGAGCCCGAACGTGACGAACGTTCCTTCCTCGCGATCTGTTTGACCTATGGAGTGCCGAACATGGCTGCGGCACGCATGCTGGAATGCGGTATGGAGTCGAGGGTGCTTGCAGTCCGACTTGCCAAGGAACTAGACCTCACTTTTACTTCGCGCGATGAGTTGATGAACTGGATGACTCAGCTTAGGGAGTCAGAACCCGTTGAGTTTTCAGACGACGAACGTGAAGCGTGGCAAGGATTCATCGGACGTAACTCAAACTCCTTTGACCAATGGACGCGTAGCAACTCGGTTTACGAGTTCCAGCTTGGAAAAGGCGTCGAGTTAGATGTTCGAGATAACATTCGGCTAGTACCCAACGACACGGGGAAGGCTGAGATCTATTCCCCAGATTATCAATGGCTTGGACGAACGACCTCGTCAGTCTCTACAAGACATTCGCTTGTGGGGACAATTGTCGAGTCAGACAAAGTGAGCGTGACTCATTTCCAACCATCCAAACTTCCCGAATGGCTGAGAGCGTACCGAGCAGGTCATGATGCATGAGTTTGGTAGCTTAAAGCTACTAAGCGGGATTTGGCTCTGTGCGTGGTCTGCTCTAGTGTCCCGTCCGGCATGCCCTCAAGAAGCGATTGACTTACGGCCCTAATCCTCCGTAGGGACAACGTTGCCTCTAAACCGAGGCTATGATGAGTATCCGGCCTTGGCATTTTAGATTTGACCAGCAAGGTCACCCCCTCATGTGCGCGCTCCGGACGTCAGCCTTGAGTGCACCGGACGAACCAACCTGGGCTTCAAGACATAACCGCCAGGGACGCGGCACGCTCTCATGTGATGTGTACGCTCTGGCCGACTTTCAATTACGAGTAGGCGAATCGGGGCGATGCGTCCGACTAACATCACGCGATTGGGACCAAATCTGATTGCCGTGGCAAAGAACTTCACCCATGGGCTTTAACTTGGTTGAATCGTGGCCATCACTGCCTGATCAACGCGCCGTGCCTGAATAGAAACATCACAGTCATTCAGGGAGCCGCCCGTAGAAAATGTCCACAAGTTCATGTTCTCTTGCCCAAGTGCGTCCGTGAGCTCTTCCTGAAACGCCTTGTAAATGATTGATGATTGAGGCACTCGCATGTTCTTTCGGGCCGTCAGGCCCATCTTGCTGGCTGGGCCATTCGGCACGGCGAGTTGCACACGCAGCTTCTTTTCGGGTTTGGTGTCGTCGAACATCAGCTTCTGGCCCAGTCCACGCCGTGCACTGGCCGTGTACTCCATTCGGGCCTCGACATAGAGCAGTGGCGTAGTTAATCGCCGGTGACAAGCGTACAGCGTTGATTGAAAACTCGCGTAGGAGCAGAATTCTTGCCTGATGAGTTCCACGATGTCGAACATCAGACGATCGCCATCGCGAAAATGAGAGTTGAATATAGGCGTGAAAATTGAATCGTAGAAGCCAACCTGACCAGCGATTTGATCCATCAACCGCTCAAGTGGTTCGTCCGTGGATCGGAAAACCTGTATGTCCACATCGTCCTCGACCAGCAGGTGAGCGATCTCATGCCATCGAGTGAAGAATCGACGAGCACTTTTATTGCCCCGGCAGTCGACAACAGCGACATGCGTGCTGTCCTTCAAACGGATCATCGTGCCATAGGTGTCGTCAGTCAGATCGAGTTGGAGAGCGGCGAAGATGGGTTCGCCCATGGGGACGTACTTTGCCTTGAGTCGGTCGAAATCGGACTCATCGTTGACCTCTTCAAACACAAGATTTAGACGATCTGAAACAATAGTTTCCAGTTCGTTAACGGACGTGACACCATTGGCTTCAGAAACCCAAGTGTCTATCTGCTCCTGACAGAAATTGATGATAGCAGTGACAGGAGGGCCAGTGAGCCCAAGTTTTTGAGCAAGATCAACAACATCTTGTTCCCGATCCAATGCGCTCATAGAAACTCCTTCACCGCTTCATAGAATTTCTGCCAATCAACCTTTTCGAGATCACCCTTCTTTGTGCTGCTGCGATGAGCGATGATCTGGTTCTGCATTTCCAGAAGCGCAATCGCCTGCCGAAAACTGAGCCCTTCGTCGGCAGCAAATTCAGCCAGGGCGGTCGGTATCTGGACCTCTTCGGGAGGCATTTCCTGCGCCCTTTTCTTAGCGTTCTTGCCGGTCATCAGGTAGTCCAATGACAGGCTTATCGCACGGGCAATATCAAGCAGTTTGTCCGCCCCAACATTGCGTTTCCCATTTTCAAGGTCAGACAAGAAGCTCTTGCTGATCTTGGCCCTTTGGGCCAGATCATCCTGCGTCCAGTCAAGCTCATCACGGCGGGATTTAATACGTTCACCAACAGTCGCCATTCGGCACAACCCTTCTCTTACAAAAATATCACCATAAGACGAACATCTTACTCTTCTTGAGCATCCGCTTCAACCTATTTGTTGATCTCGCAAGGCCCTTGACTACTTGTATAGCGAACAGATATTATATAGCGATCATTGGGGGATTGGTGGTTTTTCTGGCAGGGCTGCCAGCTGTAATCCTCTGCGTAAATACTGATTTAGGAGTTGATTGACATGGCCATAACACAGCAGACCATCCAGCAGGTATGGCAAAAAGCTCAGTACGTAGATTCTCAGAATGACGCGAATGGATTCCGAAAAGACCAATGTGGAGCGTGGATTCAGTGGTCACATTACGGAAATCGTAATTCCGTCTACGGATGGGAGATTGATCACATCACGCCTGTTTCACAGGGTGGCTCAGACCTTGTGTCCAACCTTCGACCATTGAACTGGGAAAACAATGCTGTTCGCAGTGACGGACGGCTAGTGTGTGTTGTGACATCGAACGGGTTATCCAATGTTACCAGTCGTGCACCGTCGTATCGCTAACCCGCTCATCTATCCGATCTAATTACAGGAGAAACCAAATGCGATTTCAAGGAGCGGTCGTCAAAGAACAGGGAGTGACCTTTGCTGTTGTCATCGTCAAGCGGCACGTAATGGACAACCGCAGCGAAGCGAATACCACCATCGCATCACTTCGGCCGATGTTTCCCGGTCTGCCCATTCTCCTCATGGCGCAAGACTCAAGAAGTACACCGACATACTTTGGGCGTACCGATATCGCTCGCTTCATGTCGAACGTGCCACTGTCCGCAGTTCCGTGGAAGGAGTACACGGCACGCTGAGCCGTGCACAAACTAACTAACACTTGAAAGGTTTCAGGAATGACTCGGCACCTACGATGCTTGGAAAACACGTTTTCCATACCGATCGACGTGGATCAAGACGGATATTTGGGGCGGGATTGCCCCGAATGTGAAGAGTACTTCAAGATCACGCCAGGCACTGGCATCACTGACGGTGAGCCGCCGTGCCATTGCCCCTATTGTGGACACTCTGCCGAACAAGACCAGTTCTTCACCAGGGCTCAGATCAAGTATGCAGAATCCCTAGTGATTAGGCAGGTGTCGGATGCCCTCGTTAAGGACTTGAATTCACTCGAGTTCGACATCAAACCAAAGGGGGCTTTCGGAATTGGCTTAAGCATGAAAGTCGAGAGCCAACCCATGCAGATTCGCCGTTACAGTGAGGTCGAACTAGAAGAAGAAGTGGTTTGCGACAACTGCACTCTCCGCTACACAGTGTTCGGAAGCTTCGCATACTGCCCAGACTGCGGTCGGCACAACTCCCGACAGATTCTCGACAAAAACATCAATCTTGCTCTGATGATGGTTGGTCTCGCTGATGACGTTGATGTAGAGCTCGGCAATCAGTTGATAGCCGACGCCCTTGAAAACGGAGTTTCGGCTTTTGACGGCTTCGGTCGAGAGACTTGCAGTGTCAACAAAGACAAGTCGAGCGACCCAGCTAAGGCCGAAAATGTTTCGTTTCAGAACCTAGTCCGAGCGCAACTTGAGCTTCTAACACTGTTTGGTATAGACATAGCCAATGCACTCGACAACCCGGAGTGGGAATTAGTCGCTCGGTGTTTCCAGAAAAGACATCTTCTAGCTCACAAAATGGGCATCGTCGATGATGCTTACATGCAAACGACGAACGATCCTAATGCGTCCGTGGGTCGAAAGGTAGCAATAGAGGCGGCAGAAGTCCGCAAAATGCTTGGGCAATTAACTGACCTCGGAGTATTCTTCTCAGACGAAATGGAACTGCTCCCGTAAGAAGCTACGGAAAGTGCGATCTTTGATTCAACACGCCCAGTGCAAGTTGGACAGGAACCTATCGGTCGCGTAAGTGGACGCTCGGCCGGGTAGAGCTCATTTCTGCCGGACACCTCAGCGGGAGTCGATCAGATTTCTAGTCGTGAGCGTCGAATGCAGATCGCTCCCGCGATGCGCGCTCAGGACTAACCCCTATATGCCCTGCGATGTCAAGAGAGCGTACGCTGCTCGTCTCGAATGTTTGCTGGCTTTTTTGACTCGCCTCTGTGATTCACGATTGTGCAGCAATCCACGGAGGCGAGTCAACGCCCGGCGCAAACGAGTGCCGGCGAGAAGACTCCAGTCCGAAGTAGTTTTCGGATTGCGCGAGCGTTTCCTTGTGCGGTTGCATCAAGTCAATCGACCGGTGGATGCACCAACCCCCTACCTGACGGTCAGCCTCGGCCGGCACGAAGCTGGTCGAGACTGTGACGCGGACGGTCGCATTGCCGTTCTCCACGACTGAGGAGCAGTCGATCGTGTGTCACGACGTAGAAGCTCATCGTTTCCCTGCAGCACCGTCCATTCATTCTGGGAGTTTCTCTCACGAGTCTCCGCGGCGAGGGTGAGAGTCTCATTTAATCAGGGCTCGGGCCAGGGGCAAAATGACCTGTATACCTTATTCGAAAAAAATCGCCAGACAAGTAGCTCCCAGTGATTCTAGGACTATAGGTACTCTGCTTCCCATCGGGCATATTCCGCCCCCAGTGTATAGCGTGCGACTCGCCAATAGAGCCACCCTCCAAAGAAATAGGCCACCATGTCCAGTATGTCCGGGGTTGCCGATGGCTTGATCCAAATTGCACCGATTTCCCAGACAAGAGTGCCAACAGCCGCTACCAGGCATATTCGCCTCGGTGTCAATATGAGCAGTCCATCATACCGTCCTGCAAATAGCAATAAGTTGCTGTAGGCAATGATCGTGGGTACAGCGAATATGTCGTTCATATAGCCGTGGACAATTACATTGTCCGTCGCTGGCTTGAGAACCCAAGAGACAACTGCATAGACCAGTCCACAGACTACAAGACAGCAGGCGTTCAACCGTAAGCAACTGCCAGGAAGCCGAGGAAGACCCCTGCTGCAATAATAAGAATCCAGGCGCATCCGTCGTCCTCCTTGCTCGACCTTGGAGGCTTCGTGCCATCCAAGAACTCCCCACAATGCTTACATTTCTTGGCTGTTTTGAGAATCGCTTCGCCACAATACTTGCAAGCCTTTTCTTCACGCTGATCTGTCATTTTGAACTCCTTTTCATAAAAAGATCAAAGATTGTTGATTCAGTGGAGCGTCCTCAAAGCCCTTAAAGGCGCACAAAAAGAGGGAGCGCCGAAACCAGGACCGCTCGCCGAACCTCCGCGAAGAGGACAGTAGAACAGCACCCAGCCCGACGCCCCCATACGGGGGCGCGGTCCAAGCACTGCCTCTACTGTTCAAGAGCCTTGCGGCCCAGGTTCGCGGTTTTCGGCGAAGCAGTAACTTGACGCACGCGCGTCATTTCAAATTGTTAGGTTGGCCATATCGACCAGTATTTTGTCTCCAGATTTGTGAACTGCAAGCACAGGACTTTGTTCGCACAATAGCTTTTTTCACCGATACGGACTACCGGCATTCTGGCCGAATAGCGCGAGATTCTTGCCAGAGCACCCTTCGCAGTTCGCGAAGCAGGCTTATTAATCGATTCAATGCCAGCAAGCGACTCGGTCGTTGAGGCAATTATTGAGATTGGATGAGTCATTCTCTGAGAGGAGTTTTGGACCGAGTTCACGACTAGAAACGGCCAAATTTAGGGTTGGAAGTTTGTATTCACACTGCCGGAACGAGCACAGTCCTACCGAACGCGTGACGGTGAAAAGCTGCTCGCGATCACAGTTACAGTACTTCAAGCCCTTTATGAATGTGATCGGCGACTGTAGCACGAGTCTCAGTTGAGATATCAACGTCGCTCCATATATCTGCCAACAAGGTGTCAACGGTTTGACTTGGTTTCTGTCCTAGAAGCAAGTGCATGGCGGCGGCAGCGCCTAATGCATATCGTCTCGGCTGGACATCGTGTTCTATCGCTAACCGCATTGTTCCGATCAGCCGGTCATTCCAGCCAAGTTTCCGACGTGGATCTCGGGTCACACGTTTAACCTGATCTAGTAGGTGGGGATTCGTCATCCGCAGGAGTAGATCTCGCACATAGTTTTCCCAACCAGCCTCGGTGAACAGCGGATCAATACCTGCATAGCGTCGACAGAGAGCCGTGCCCGACTCGCTTAGAAAGGCACTCTGGACGAAGTCCAGCAGATCTCCGTCACGAGTCTCGGACATGAATTGCAGCCCCTGGCGTTCGGCAAGGAATCCCAGTAAGGCGTGGGCGGCGTTGTGCCCGTATAGTTTGGCCTCTTCAAACGGGAGCAAGTCCGGCTTCATTTGAAACGCGTTCAGTCCCCGCTGAAAGTCGAGAAGCTTGATCTGCTCGATGAGAATGCGGTTGAATTGTTCGACTAGGACTGCATGGCTGCCGGAATCGACTAAGGGCTGAAGTCCGGTTCGTCGAATTTGATCCGTATCGGTGACTATACCACTCATCTTGCCGATGACCGTGTTAACGAACTGGACTTGTTGGTCGAATCGAGCGTGCTGTTCAGACGGTAGGGCTGAGCGAACCAGGTCTCGCAGATGCTCGGCTGCGTGGTTGTGGTTCTCTGCCGCATAGACGACCGTCTCCCGTGTTCCATCTCTCGCCAGTCTGCGCTGAAAGCCCTGAGCCAAAAGTTCGGCTGGACTCGGAGAACCACGACGGAAGAACTCTATGCTGGGCAGTGCCGTAGCGATTTCATCGGCTTCAGCAATGGCGGAGAAAAGCTGTGCTTGATCAACGGCCTTTTGGGGACCATAGATTTCTAGACCTTCGACTGCATGCGAGCGAACTCCTGTGGATTCGGCAACGTTGATGGAAAACCTACCTCCAGCCTTGTGAACGGCTTCCACCACGTCAGTCGCCACTTCGGCCACAACCAACCGATCGAAGTTGCCCGACTCGAAAGCCTCAAGCAAGAATAGCCCACTCTGTATGGCGCCAAAACCGATGCCGACGAAAGTTCTTGTCAAAGTGGCTTCCTGTTTGAACCTGGATGTCTACTGGAGAAACAATTTGCAGTAGCAAAGTAATAAACTGGGATGTCTCTTGTGGCTGTGCTTGAAACTGAAGTGTCGCCCGTGGTATCTGTGGAAGAATTGTTAAACCTTCTCCATAGGCAACGAGCTTGGCGGCTAATTGTCTCGGGTCAAGGAGATTCCGAGTTGAAAAAATGGCTCATCTGGACAAGGCAGGCGGGGAGTTCCCAAATCGCCGTGTAGTGCCCCGTGTTCCACCAGACGATTTCGGGTTCGCCATAAGCCTGCCACAATTTAATAGTGCACGAATAAGGTACGACTTCATCGTGTCTTGCATTGAACATCAAGATTCTTCGGTCGGGCTTCTTATTAGCCAATGCTGCAGGATCAATCGTGCTAAGCAACTCTTGTAAGTCTTCCTTATTCTTGCCATTGGCAGTCCATCGTTCGCGAAGATTGCTATACTTCTGAGATTTCCAAAAAGTCTCAGCAAGATCTCCGCCCGCAAGTACAAAACAGCCCTTTTGAAAGCGAGGCTCGGCAGAGAATGCTAGCGCAGATACGATCCCCCCTAAACTGATGCCGTTAATGCCGAGTTGATTCGGATCGATCTCCTCTCGAGCAGCCAACCATGCAGCAGCCCGTCGCACGTCGAGCACTGCTTGGGTCATGCCCCGAACTGTCTCGTGAGGATCGTTAGAAATCATTCTGGCATTCGAGCCAGGCTGCCGCCGAGGACCGTAGTGCGGCATCTTCACAAACAAGGCTCCGATTCCTTTACTGGCTAGTGCGCGAGAACAAATTCGCGAGAGTTCAAAAGAACCGCCTAAGATGTGCAAGACGACTACCCCTGGCCGTTTGCCTTCTGCATTTGGCCGGTAGTATTCACAGTGAACCGTGTTGTTATTCGGTTGGGGGGTAACGATAGCTGAGGGAAACGTGACGAGTGAAACCGCCGGTGTCTTCGAAGTGACGTCAAGCGGATGTACCTCATATATAAATGACTCAGCAGGCAGGCGAAACCGTAGGGGAACCTGGTCTTCTTGTTCGGCGGGTCGATACTTGATAGTGCCTCGGCGGGATAGCTCCGGTGGTGCTTCTTGCTGGATGTTTAGTTGTCCAGTTTCAACAGTATCGGCATCCGTCATCCTATTGATGCCGGACGGGGGCTCCGCCGCTGCGCACTGAATCATCGAAATCAGCGCAAGAATATACGTCCCGTAGCGGTGAATCTTGATTTTTCGCAATATACAAGAAAGAGTCATCGACTTGTCTTGAAGGTTTCTTGAGAAGTCAGAATGGGCAAAGAGTATCTGTTTGTTCCATGGGGCTGACTGACGCTGTAACAATTCTGTTCAGTCACTAAGTCCTTGATCGCGCGGCAACGCAACTTCGGCAGCACGCACGATCCTTACGTTTGTGGAAAGATAAAGGGGCAAGTGTTTTCGGGCGAAGAGAACCTCACCGAAAAATGCCTTCGAACCAGTTTTGGGAAGATCTACTTGAAATGTGTAGGCGTCGTTGCTTGCAGTCATTTCCGAGGCTATCCAGAGTGACTCGCGAAAGTCACTTGACTTGGAAGTGGCGATCCACACCTGGCACTTGTGTGGTTGTACGTTGGAGTTGATAGAAAGCGTGACCTTATCTCTCGCTTCGTCAAACGACCAAGTCAGCTCTGGCAACTTATCACCCCCCGCGGCCTGTTCGTGTAAAGCCTGAACACCGCCTAACACTCGTGGGAAGTCTTGTAGGCCATGGCCATTGTTTGGCACATAGAGGATGTGTTTCTGACCCAAGAGTTGAGACCAATACAGGTTCAGCGCATCGAGAGTCCAATAGGGATCATTCGTGCCGAGAATAAGAAGTTTGGGAAGCTTGAGCGATTCGCGGTAGGCAAGAGGGTCGACGATTTGCAGGAGTGCCTCACCAGCTGCCGTTTTCATTCTCTCTGGTATATTCCGTTCGGTGTAATCATGAATCTGTTCCGAGAACTCCCCCCAAGTGTCTTGTTGGTGATCCATCTGTACCTTCAGATTGAGCATATCGATCACCATCGGAGCAATGGCGGTAACGCGCGTGTCTGAAGCGCCCGTCAGCCAAGTTGTCCAGCCACGTTTCGACCCACCGGTCACGGTGAACGAATCAATCGAGAGCGACCATTCTGCTTCACAAAACTCTTGGATGGCGTCCATGCCCTTTACAGCGCTCCTGACCATCGGTAGGAGCAATGGCCACTCGGGATCGCCTGTGTCAAGATATTGCTCAAAGGTATACGAAATGATTTCGTCTTCCTTCTTGCCATCAAAGATGGGTTGTTGAGGAACTTGTAGCAGCACAGCAACTGGTGATTCAAGTTGTTGTGCCAAGCTAGCGAAAAGCACCGCTTCCTTGACGGGAGACCCTTCGTAAGATAGGTCTGCATATTCCTCTTTCCATTTACCGCCAGCGATGATCAACAGCGCATTTGTGTTAGCTGCAACATTTTCTGGCATAACGATAAACAATCGGTGTTTCCAGACGATCTGACGCCACGTTTGCGAAGTAAGGATGAGCTCGACGTACTTCGTGCCAGCAATTTCACCTTCCCGAATTTTGTGCCAGTGAAAACTTGTGTCCTCTTTGGCAAGATAATCTCGTAGCGGACTTGTTGAGTGCTCAGTCGTCCACTGGGCAGGTGGGGGCACAGAGCTCTCAGCGGCACTGACGAGCTCACTCAAGAGAGTCGCCGTAAACACAAGAAGAGCCCCAACGAAGACGTTCTTCACGACAATGTCCTTTCGAGTGAATGTTTCATGAACTACAAAACGGTATTTCAGTTGAACGTTGTCGAGATGATTCTTCACCAGGTCTGCTCAGTGCATGGACTATCTCGAAGGTGACGTCGTCGATCGCTCCTTTGCCTCGAACTTCAATGAGCATCTCACTTTCGCGATAGTATTCCAAGAGAGGAGCCGTTGAGCAGACAAATTGTCGCAGTCGTTCTATAATTGTTTCCACAGAGTCGTCAGCGCGGTGCTCTAGTCGACTTCTTCGCAAGAGTCGCCGAAGCACTTCTTCTTGGTCGATTAACAGTGCGAGGCAACAATCTAGAGGAGTGCCGCGTTGGTCGAGAACGCGATCCAGAAGTTCTGCTTGAATGAGTGTCCTCGGGAAGCCGTCAAGAACAAATCCCGCCTGAGAATCTGCTTGACCAAGCCGCTGTACTACCACCTCGGAGATTGTCTCATCAGGAACGAGTTTGCCGGCTTCCATGAATGCCTTGACCTGCGGTCCTAGAGGGGTTTTGGTCTGCACGGCCTCGCGCAACATGCTGCCAGTAGAGATGTGAGGTACACCGAGCAAGTCGCTGATTCGCGAAGCCTGCGTACCTTTACCGGCACCAGGGGCACCGAGAAATACGATCCTGCGCTTGTTGTACTTGTGTAAAGGTGACTGCATAGGGCTCTCATTTGTGTTGTTTTCCGAATCCGGGAATTCAGTAATCCCCAAGGTCTATATCACGATTCGAGATCTACTGTGGAGACTCCTTGTCTGTTTTTGACAGAGTTCAATCGCATCTCGAGCCAGTCTTCCGTCTAACTCTGTTTCTGGCACCTCGTCTCGGATGTTGCGTACGACTTCGCTGAGTTCTTCTGCAAAAGCGTCCATCGGATCACCTCCTAAAAGTTGCGGCTGTTCAACCGTTGAATCTTCTCTAAAAAGAGTCGGCGGACAAAGAACAACTCCTTCTCCGTCAATCACCGCAAACTCGAAGGTTAAAGTCGCCCGTTCTAAATGAATTTCGAACCCCTGATTAAAACTTCGCCCCTGCTGGTTAATGGTTCCACCTACGGCATGTACGACGGGACCTTCGATGCCGTAGTCGAAGAGTGTATGCCAGTATTCGGCTAAGCCGTCTCTAGTTCGGCCCCAGCTGGATACACCATTGGGCATGCCGAAGAGTAGACGAATATAGTGGGCATCGTGAACATGCAAGTCGAGCATCGGCCCACCAACAGCCTCGGCCGACCAATAGTTCGCTAGCCATGCTGGATCGGAGATCACTCGCTTGAAAGATCCCCCCAAGAGCCGGCCATGCTCGCCACTTCCAATTTCTCGCAACGCCCAAGAATATTCCGGGAAGAATGGCAATACATGACCGATCAGAAGGCCCTTTTCAGCTTCCTCAGCAACGGCAAGCATTCGGTCACAATCGCCGACGGTCATCGCCATCGGCTTTTCGCAAAAGACGTGTTTTCTGCCTCGGAGTGCTGCTAGAGACACGTCTGTATGCGTGGCAGGAGGGAGCGTGACATCAACCAGATCGACTTTAGAATCGGCGATCAGGTCGTCTGACGATTCGTATGTTGCAATTCCCGAAAGATCCATTTGCTCGCCCGGGGGACCAAAGTTTCCTTGAATGTCAGTCCAGTCACCCGCCAAACGTTTTGTATTCTGTTCGCAAATGGCAACAACTCTCACGCCCTGCAATCTCTGATAACTCAGATAGTGCACCATTCCCATGAACCCAAGGCCAACAATCCCAACTTGAATCATGATGGGGCTCCTCTTCTCTCGGAGAGCGATTGCTTGAGTTGATTGAGCAGCGCTACTGCTCCGCCAATCTCCGCCCTTTGCCGCTCTGGGTTTGTAGAGATTTCTCGTTCAATGGTGAGCGGACCGGTATAGCCAATCTCGTCGAGAGTCTTAAGAAACTCTCCGAAGTCGACAGCCCCTTTGCCTAGTGTCGTTTCCTCGCCCCAGGTTTCACCAGGAAGGTCCGACCAGCTGGCATCCTTGCAGTGGATACTGCGGACGTACGGGGCAATCTGTTTCAATGCAGGAATCGGTTCGCCGCATCCGTAGAGAATCATGTTGGCGGGGTCGAAGTTAACAAACAGATTCGGACGATCAACTGTTTTCAAGAAGTCCAGTAGCTCGTCAGCCGGTTCCTGGCCCGTTTCCAGATGGATGTGGATTCCCTTTTGCGACGCATAATCGCAAGCCTCACGAGTAGTTTCGATCAGCGCAAGGTATTCGGGGTCAGAGGTGTCATGCGGTATGAACCCGATGTGTAGTCCCGCCGCATCGACATCCAGCAACGCCGTGAAGTCGATAACTCTCTTCAACTCGGCCAGTCGCATTTGCCGCGTTGCCTGGGGGACCAGGCCGACGGTCTGCTTAACGGCCGGGATGTCGGCGTAGCTCTCTCCCTCGAAACCGGCAAAGACTGCTGTCACTTCTAGACCGAATGACCGTAGTCGCTCAGCAACGACCTGCGCCGCCTCAGGGGTTCGGGAGCCCTGGCTCGGCGCGTGCAGGTGGACGGTCGTGACTCCCAGATCATGCGCTACGTCGAGGTCGACTCCCAATCCTTCGTCGATGCTCGCAAAGACGCCGATCGGCCATCTATTCATGGTTGATTCTCCAATGTCATCGAAGAGTATTTACGCACCTAGTTCAAGCGATACCATAAGAGCTTCTACTTTGTCGGTTTTGTATGCTGTAGAGCAGCCGGAGGGACGACTTTGTTTAACGTAACAATGGATGGAGACAATCCCACAGCTGGCTCTCTCTGACGGTCTGGGCTGTTTACAATTTGTTCGATCGTGTCCCAGGCTGGGATGTTGCTTGTGGCGTCGGCACTCTGCACACATAGCGCACCGACGGCTGTGGCGGAACAGAGTGCCTGTTCTGGATTGCAACCGCGCAGAAGTGCCATCAGTAGGCCGGCAATGGTACAGTCACCCGCACCTGTCGTTCCCACAACGTCCACGTCGAAGCAAGGACAGAGTGTTCGAAGGTCGTTCCACGCACGCCAGTCATAATCTTGCCATCTGGCTCGGACGCTGAGCAACTGCGAAGTTCGCTCGCTTGTCTGCAGATAGAGCCCTTGATCTCCCAGCTTGAAGACAACGATCAGCGCGCCCATTTCGATCAGTTCGTCCGCCAGACGCTCCAGTACCAGACTGTCAACCAAAGCAGCCAAATTTTCGCCGTGCGCCGATTGGGAAAGCTCCTTACAAAGCGTCGGATCGAGCATCAACAGTATCTCGTCAAAACTCGGTAAGAATAAATCTACACAAGGGAGCACTCGGCAGAGCCATTCTCGCCATTCGAACTGTTGCGAAGTGTTGTTTTCGTAGGGCATCGCCATGTCGAGAGAAACCAGGGCGCCATTCCTCTGGATCCACTTGAACACACTCAAGAGCCTTGCCCCACCGTCTGCAATCACTTCTCGCATCAGCGGCGGGTAGCCAAAATGCAAAATCCGAGTGTCAGCTAAGGCAGACCATTCCAACTCAGTGGCCACGAAAGTGTCATTTGCCCCGGGACAGTGCAGGAAACTTCGGTCGATACCCTGAGGGCTGAACACAAGGGTGTAGGAGGTCGCCTCCCCCGGTGCAACAATCAGTCCATCCCCTAAATGGGAATCATACTGGGCTAGTGATTCCAGCACCGTCATTCCCAATGGATCATCGCCAACTTTTCCTATTAAGCGGGTCTTGGCACCCAGGCGATGTAGGGCAATTCCAGTGTTCGCGACCGATCCGCCCAATGCCACCGTCGCTGGCCCCACGCGAATTAGTTTTCCTGGAGAGAAGAGGTTCTCAGCATTGGTGAGATCGGATCCCAATGACGGGATGATATCCAAGCAGATGTGGCCTGCGGCGATTATATCCATTTTCTCAATATTCATTGGTTCAAATCCTCAATGCATCTCTGTTTCAACCACACCAATGCCGCCGCGGTAGTAGTTGAATCGAACATCGGGATGGTCGGCTAACAACGACATCGGCACGGAGCTATCTGGCAATCGTTTAGCGATCATCAACGCCGATAGACGCATGCCAAACGGATTGTCGTGGTGGCCTGGATGCCAGATTGAGACACAGTCGGCTTTCCAGGTTTCTACAGGCCCCACCGTCGCGGCGCGAATCGGTACCTGCGGGATGTAACCGCCGCCAGACGTTCGGGCGTTTTGAATGACGGTCATCGGATGCAGATCGGTGATGCGTGCTCCCAGCTTGCGATACTCTTCGGGCGATGGAGGTTGATCCTTGTAGGCCCCTTCGCGTTTTGGGGGATCGTTAAAAGCCCAATGCTTGACTTCACCTTGCCCTCCTTGCATGAGTACACAACGAATGTCGTCGTAGCTTTTTGAATAAACCTCCAAATCAGTTGGAAAATGAATGTTCTCTTTCGGCATGCACAATTCGGGACGAATGCGATCGAAGCAGAGCTCCATATCAGCTCTTGCGAACGACAGCGGATGATCGGTCGGTACAGGCTGGCCGTTCTCGATCCATTCATCCATGCCCCAAAAATGGGCGTCGTGTAGTTCTAAATCCAGGCCGTTGACGATCCTGGCCACCAAGGGCAACTGTTCTGTCGGACCGATCGGACCACAAATCCCCGCCGGATTGTCAGGTGTCGCCTGCTTCCAAGCTTGGATGTATTCCATCGCCTCGGCACAATACAGCTCTTCCAGCGTATCGTAGATTGTTACGACAAACCCGTCGCGCGACAGGCACTCCAGGTCGCCAGCTGTGAGACGAGCGGCATCTTCAAGGATCTCTGAATCGAGTGTCGTGTAGTCCCACCAATCGGGAGCGACTTTACTAATCGGGCGTCCCATAGAAATTACTGGCCTCCAAGAAGTTCACGAAGAATGTCGGATTGGGGAAACGGGTGTCCCCGGTGTTGGACGAAGGCCTCGGCGTAATTGCTGCCAAGTTCTTGGCCTCGTATCTCACTGTGACGCTTCATCGACTCAATGTACTCGTCCATGCCATGGTGAGAGCGCAGCCACTCTCGTTGCGACGCGTGGCAGGCGAGCATTTCGATCTTGCGCTCGATTACGTCAGAGATATCAATACTCACTGTTGAACGCACAAGTTCCCCAGAGTAAGGGTCGCTCCCTTCAACAGGATCGCAATAGTAGAGCCAGGGGACGGCAGAGCCTTCTACCAAAGGCAATTTGGACGCATTAGGAATTGGATAGCTGAAAGCTGCACTACGCGACAGTTGGTGCACTTGCTCGTGATCGAGCATGTAGTCATGTCGGGGATGCGTGAACACCAGAGTCGGCGCCACAGCGCGAAAGAGATCGATCGCCTTGCGGTTCGACGATTTGTCGAAAACGACATTCACGTCGCGTTCTTCCAGGCAGTGGTAGGTAGCGCCGATTTTCGCTGCCGCGATTACCGCTTCGCCGCGACGGATCCGTGCAATCTCATCCGCCGGAAGTGTTGCCGAACCGCAATCGCCAGGCGTGACCGTGGCGATGTGTACTTCCCAGCCGAGATCACGCAATCGAATCAACGTTCCAGCGCACAAGATTTCAGCATCATCCGGATGGGCTAAGAAGGCCAGGGCGGTGGGCGTGTTATTCACAATCTTACTCCGATAAGTCTCGAGACAAACATCAACTATCATGCACGCTTTGAAGAAGGATCCTTCTTCTGGATCGTGTAAAGCGGACGCGTTCGGAAATAGTTTACGTTTGCATATCGCATCGTTCTTGGCTTTGGATCAAGGAATTGAGAAAGCCGTTAAGATGATTGCGAACATCTTGGGTGTGCTGATCGTGATCGATCGATTTTGTGGTGACGCGTCGTAATTGGCAATGGCGCAGATGTTCCGACCATGCTTTGGCGATGGAAATAGGATGAGCCGTGTCTTTGCCACTGCCGATTACCAGAGCAGGTACTTCGAGCGACTCGACTTCTTGCCAAGTGTGAATGGGACAGTCCCCTGGAACGCAAACTAGCCGAGCGCGTCGCTCGATGGCCAATGGCTCTTCGAATTGCTGTCGAAACGAATCGAACAGAGCCGGGTCCTCTTGCTTAAGTTCTTGAAACTCTGGATGTTCGTCGAGGGATTGCCGCCATCTTTCGTTGCCACTTTGGTTGAGCAGTTGCGCAATAAGAGGACACCATTTCAGGTTTTTCGGTGAGGGAGCATCGCTCCAGGCAGGTCGGATCAGTACGAGCCCAGCAACGTAGTTGGGGAAATCGATGGCGAAGCGTGCCGCGATGCCGGCACCCATCGAGATCCCCCCCACAACAGCTCGTTCGATTTTCAGATGCTCCAGCAACGCGTACAGGTCCGCGGAAAATTGCGAAAAACAGAGCTTGGATTCAGGCCCTACTGGCTGTGTATTGCCGTGAGCCCGTATATCGGGAAACACCAAGCGATATCCAGGGAATTCGCCGAGGAGATCTTTAGAATCGCTCAGATCTCCGGTCAATCCATGGCACATCACCAGCGGAAAACCCTCACCGACTGTTTTGTAGTTAAAACGAACTGCATCGTGCTCGAAAAATGACATGCGCCAATGTCCCGATCAAGGTTGATTGTTTAGGAAATACTGCTCTACCACGCGTGTGACAAAGCGAATGCTCTGGTCGACCTGTGACGGTGCCAGGTTGTGAAGAACGATCGGGCCATCGTAGCCGCTCTGTTGCAGACACTGGAAGTAGGTCTTCCAATCGAGTTGGCCAGTGCCGGCAGCCTGCTGCTTTATTGTCCTGTCGACGGTGATATCCTTGGCATGCGCCATGGCGATGTCAGGTCCTAGCAGATCGAAGGCTTCAGTGAGGACATTGCTCATATTCGTTAGATCATCCGGCTTAAATAAGTTGGCTCCGTCAATTACGATCTTCAGGTTCTCGGTTTGCAATTGGTCAAGTAGCCGCCGTGCTTTGAGGGCCGAATTGACGACGTTGGCTTTCTCCGGCTCAATGCCGAGCGTGACGCCATGCGCTTCGGCTGCGGGAATGAGCTTCTCCAAAGTGGCGATCATTTCACGCCATGCCTCGGGGCTATCATTGTCTGGGTGTGCTTGCCACATGTTTTCGGCGTCGCGTGTGCCCGTGCAAAGCGTGACGAAATTGGTTCCCAGATCGCGAGCTCGCTCGATAAGGCCGCAGGCACGTTGCGTCAAGAGATAGCGCTGCTGGCGATCGGGGTCAATCACGTTGTAAGTGGCGGAGATTGCAAGCATATTGAGTTGACGTTGCTCGAAGGCGACGCGGATCTGATCACACAAGGTGTCGTTGATCACTTTAGGCAACGACTCAAGGCCGGCGCATCGGAAATTAAAATGGATCAAGTCGATGTCGTGGCTTGCCGCAGCGTTAAGCACTCCGTCGAGCGTGGGCTCATCAAATGTTCTGGCAAATATTCCCACTCGCATGATACTCAGGCCTCGACTGCACAGTGGATTTCGATTCGCCCGCCCGTGTGGATCGATTCTTGAACCGCTTCGAACAGCTCGACCACTGCCAGACCATCGCCAACGTTGGGACTGGTCGGCTTGTCGTGAAGAACTGCCGCCGCGAAGGCCTCCAGTTGATTCTTGTAAGCATTGCTATGGGCGCCCAATGGCTGGAAACAAATTTGGGCTTGTCCATCGAATGCGCGAACTTGGGCCGGGCGGTGATAAAAAGGTAGACTCACGTTGACTTCGACGCTCCCCGTTTGGCCGAACACTTCGTATCGCTCGCACCAGTCGCTGCACGCCTTGCAGGTTAACTCGAAGTGTCCGCGTCCGCCACGCTTGAATTCCACCAGACCATGCCACGACCAGTTGCCCTCGTGGTAGACAACCTGGGCAGTCACGGCAGCTATCGGACCTGCGAGGAACTGGAGATTGTCGAATAGATGAGCGCCCTGAGTTGTTAGGTTATAATGTTCGAGGTCGAATTTAGGATTCTGCCGTGGTTTGACAATTGATTCACTACTTATGATCGGATCGAGACACGTCTCTTGCATGGCGGGTCGAAAGATCGTATCTCGATAGATTCCGCTGACTGACAGGATCGAGCCCACTTGTTCCTGGATAAAGCGGTGGGCAAAGGCGACGCCTGGATCGTGACGCTTCATGGAGCCGACCTGCAGCTTGAGACCGGTCTGCTCGACAACGCGGCGTAGATCGACACATTCGGCGGTGTTGGTGCCGAGCGGTTTCTCGACCAACACATGCTTGCCCGCTTCGAGAGCCTGAATGGCCAGCGGCACGTGGAATTCGTCTGGCGCGGCAATAACGACCGCTAGCACTTGTTGGTCGGCTAGCATCACGGCGTAATCGGTATAAAGCCGGCTCACCCCTGCTCTTCGACCAATTTTCTCAAGCAGATCCTGTGCCCCATCGCAAAGCGCCGTCAAACTTACCCTTTTGGCACGCAAAGCTGCCGGAATATGTGCGATCTGCGCTATGGCGCCACAACCGAGCAGGCCAATATTCAGTGATTCTTTGGACATAAGTTTCTCGTAGATGGTTTATTCGTGCCACAGTTGTCCTGTGCGACTTCAGCAACGCCCCTTTTTAGACCTCATCAGGGCATAGCCTGCTGCCCCCCAGATCCCGCTTTCTTCGTTGATGTTCAAGTGGATAGGAATCTTTTCCAGGAGGGCTTGATGGGCGGGTGATGCCGAGAACTCTGCGCGGAAAGCGTCGTGATCGACTAGAAATCTGTTTCGTGCAGCAATGCCGCCGGTAACATACAGACCTCCCGTTGACAGTACGGTCAGCACATAGTCTCGAGCCGCTCGACCGTAATAGGTTGCGAACAGCCGGCTCACTTCGGATTTTGCGCCTAACCGCTCTGCGACATCTTGCGGCAATAGATCCTTGCCAGTGACAAATCTGTACAAGAGCGCTAGCCCTCGTCCGGAAACAACCGTATTGCCATCGATGGTCGATTGGCCCGTCTCCTTTCGCAGAAAATCTTCGTACCGTCGTTCATCTTCCGACGAAAAGATAAAACTCTGATGGCCCGCCTCGGACGGCAAGACGAGATGACCATCCTCGGAACAGGGAACCAGTGAGCAGAATCCTAACCCGGTTCCCGCCCCTATTGCCGAGACCACTCCGGCCGGGGCCTTCTCGCCCGCTTGAATGCAGATCGCGTTGGCCATGGCCGGTGTTCGACAAGCCAGTACATGGGCAACAAAATCGTTGATCAGATGCACGCTCTCCTTGGGAGTTCGCGGGAAGCATTCTTGCAGCTGAGATGTACTAAGCGACCACGACACGTTTGGCAGGTTTGATGCCTTCCCGTTGCGCACTGGTCCCGGCACGGCAATAGCAACCGACCTGCAACATGCCAACCATTCGGCCAGCTCGCTTTTCCTAAGGTGGTCGACCAATTGCCCAAAGTTGTCAACGTCCCCCGTCGCTAACCAACAGGTCTGCTGAAGGCACAAACGGTCCTCTGCGCATCTATCAAAGACGGCGAAACGGCTATGCGTGCCGCCGATGTCCGCAGCTAGGATGATCATAGAAATACGCTCCGGCGCCAATGCTCTGGTCATCGATCGTTTTTCGGTCTCATTTACCCGCAGGCCAAAAGGACCGTCGCCAGTTATGTTCTCGAAGCTTATGCTCCAGCTTATCGCTCATTGGTAGCTGATCTCCCACGGCACAGTTCATTGCGGCCTGCTGCTCGTTGCGGCAGCCGGCTATTACGGTCGAGACGGCTTGCGGTTTGAGCGCGAACTTTAGCGCGGCGGTCGCCATGTGCGGTTCTGCGTCGCCGATATCCTCGCGTATCTTCTCAACGCGATCCACCGTACGCGGCAGCCGATCGCCGGCGAAGTAGCCGTTACGGATGTCGCCGTCGGCAAATGTTGTCTCTTTGGTCAGCTTGCCGGTTAGTGAGCTTTCATCAAACGCCACTCGGACAACGATCGCCACACCATGTTCCAGGGCCGTGGGGAAAATCTCCGCTTGGGCGTCCTGATCCAGGATATTGTAGATGACCTGAACACTGTCGACGTAGCTGCCTCGCATCAAGTCAATGACGGCGTTTTGATCGATTTCCGGCGTGCTGACGCCGATGGCGCGCAACTTGCCCTGTTTCTGGCAATCACGAAGAATCTCAAACGGCATCGGATCACGGTTCCAGGCACGAGACCAAGTATGCATCTGCACCAGGTCGAGACAGTCGACGTCCAGGTCTCGCAAGCTCTTGTCGACTTCCGCACGTATATGTTGCTCGGAAAATTTTTCTTGCCAACTCTGATACGGTGTTGCAAGCCAATCTGGCTCGACGATCGGTGGAACCTTGGTGGCTACGTAGACGTGATCGCCCGCCGGTCGCTGCTTCAAGGCCTCGGCAATCACGCGCTCGCTGCGTCCGTCGCCGTAGGCCCGAGCGGTATCGATAAAGTTGCAGCCCGAGTCAATCGCTTGGTGCAGAGCGCGAATCGATTCGTTGTCATCTTGCGGTCCCCAATTACTGCCCAGCGCCCAGGTCCCCATGCCAATTTGCGAGACTTTCCAGCCAAGCTTGCCAAAAGTTCTATACTGCATGAAAAACTCTCCGCGTTAGATAGATTCTAAAATCGATTCAGACGACGGTATCTGCGGACCGGTTTGAGCCGTGAGCGATCTGGCCAAAAGGAATCCCCAGCGAGCCGAATTGCTCTCGAACGCGAAAGAGCGCATCGCGGACAAAGTGTAAGTCGCCGCCGTAGGTAATCATTGACGCACCCATATCGAGTACCCGCTTGGCTTGCTCGATGTTGGTGATCAGCGTTCCAAAGCGTTTTCCCGCCGCTTGGGCAGCGGCGGCCGTATCGGCCATCCCGCGCCACACGATGTCACTATCGAATTGCCCAGGGACGCCCGCGGAGATGGAAAAATCGCCTGGCCCGAAAAAGAGCATGTCGATTCCATCGACTTCGGCCATGGCATGTGCCTGCTCAACGGCGTTGAGGGACTCTATCTGAGCCAGCAGGACGGTTTGCTCGTTGGCCTCGCGCAGGTAGTCTTCGATGGGTGTCATGCAATACGGATTGTCTGGTGCAGCGCTAAAGTATCCTCGCTCACCTAAAGGTGGGAATTTGGTGTACTGCACAATTGTTTGAGCTTCCTCGACACTCTCACACCGCGGATACATGATGACTGACGCACCGGCCTCGATCAGTCTCGCCATTCGTGAAAACTCGCCCTTGGCGGGCCGCGCCATCACATCCATGTTGCCTACGCGCGCACCACGAGTCATGTTCTCTAAGTCCCCCATGCTGATCGGCTGATGCTCCAGATCAATCCACAAACAATCGATTCCCATCAGCCCGATCAACTCGGCGCTTTGCGGATCGGTAAAATGGGCGACCGTTGCCAACACGGGCTGATTGTCATCCCAACGCTTCTTCACTCGACTCGGTCTCATTGCTATTTTTTCCCCTTATTCTGCAAGACATTGAACTAAGCATTCTTCGGATGTCGCAGCCACCTAATCTAGTGAATTGACGTAAATGTCTTTCCACCGCATGACTGCTCTTCCACCGCTGTGCAATTGCAAAGCAATAACCCCGTTGGTGTTTTTTTGTTTATCATCAATAACATCAACCGTTTTCCATCCGTTTACATAGGTAACCATGCGGTTGCCTTTTGTTACAAACCGAAGAACATTCTGTGTGCCTACACCCCCCATAACTTTATTGCCCAATTCATCTGGCTGAGCAATCCAGCCCCTGCCATCATGACTACTTTCATATAAGCCGCCGGTATGGTTTCCCGGAGTCGGGTCGATTTCCGCTTGCACGCCGGTGATGTCCACGCCTTCAAGAAAGGAGCGGAAGAAACAGCCGCTGTTCCCAGTCCCCTCGGCAAGAAATGTCATACAAATTTCAAAATTACTGAATTGTCGTTCTGTTCCTAAATAACCGTATTTATCCGTGACCGCTTTCCCCACGATCCAACCGTCTTCGACGTACCACTTTTCTCTTCCATACTCTTTCCAGCCGGCCAATGTTTTCCCGTTAAACAATGGCTCCCAGCTGGGACCGTGATCCAATTCTCTAATCAAAATGTCTTTCCAGCGGATTTTGACTTGTGGTAGTACGCCGCTGTGTACTTGAAGAGCAATCGCTCCCCTCGTGGCATTGTCATCGTAAAGATCTACCATTAGCACACCGTTAAGGTAGGTCTGGATATGTTTGTCAATCACTTTGATACGGATGGAATTCCAAGCATTCTGCTTTACATTGTGCTCGCAACTTCTCTTAGGTTTTGCCAGCCAGCCGCGTTTGCGATTCTCATAAACGCCGCCAGTGAGTTCCCAGGAAGTGGGGTCGCACTCCACCTGATAGCCGTACATCTCGCCGTCTATAATATGTGAGCGGAACTGAATTCCAGAGTTCCCTCTGTCTTCCGCTTTGAATTTCAGGTCCAAGATGAAGTTCGAATACACTCGGTCGGTAGTCAGCCATCCGTCTGTGCCGTTTCCGGTTTCACCCACGATCGACCCTTTTTCCACAGACCATTTGCCACCGCCGATTTCGTGCCAGCCTGACAAATCGTTCCCATTGAATAACGGGACGCTGCATGGCTCTACCGTTTGTATGGAAGTAATGAAGAATGCGGAAATATACAAAAACAATGCGGCACTTGTGATGGGAAACATTTTGTCCTATTTGTATGATTCACAAATCTATTCCAGGGGCAGAGAAGTGATTGCACAACCCTCTGCGATAGGATAGGTCGATGGCGAAACTCAACGCATGCGTGTGGAAGGCAACTGCAGTGTTACTACGTGACTCACAATCTTGTCTGATGCACTCGACTAAGTTACTGATCTCAACTTCGAATGGATGATGATGCGCCAATTGCTCGGAATGGATCGAAGCACGAGCTCGCACACAACCATCGATACGCTATGTTCGTTAAGAGACTAAGCTGTTGTCAGAATTTCCACCAATTCGATGATTACTCCTTCGGGATCACGGCAATAGGTGACCTTGGCACCTCCGTCGGACGACACAAGCGGCGGTGAGTGAAATCGGATACCAGCTGCCGTCATTTTGTCATACATTGCATCAATGTGATCCACTTGAAGTGCGATATGATTGCATCCAACGTCACAAGCTCTCTTTGGTTCCGGTAGTCCGCGTGGGTGTGAAAGGTACTGTAGCAATTCGATCGACACGCCATCTTCGGCCGTGAGCTTGACCATCCGAATGTTCGCTCCAGGTATGTCGGTGACTTGCTGCACGTACTCGCTGTTATCTTCAAAGTCTGCCCATACTTCCAATCCCAAGAGGTCGCGATAAAAATGCAATGACCGCTTCATGTCGCTAACGACTATGCCCGTATGTCGAATGGCCGTAACGGTCATAGCACTTGCCTTAGATGTCTGTTCATTCCTACGATCTCTCCTCAATTCTTTTCGAATTGTATTGTGTTGACTCCTCGTCAAATATCATTCGATATTGCTGAATCTAAAGACCTCTTCTATCTGTCCTCCTAGAACGACAATATCGCGTTTGTGATGCTGAGTGGCACTCTTTGAGAAGAGTATGCTTGGGGAGGGCACATAAGAACGTCCGTGAAACACACATCGTCAGGTGCAGTGGGGTCGTTTTCGCCTAGCGCCATTGCTGCTGGGTGCTGTGGAGCAGAATAAATATATTTCCCGCAGGAGCGGCACTTCTCCATTGAGTTTAGCTAGAATGGTGATAAAATTCAATCTATAACATATATAATCCATCGAATATTCTTTCGGTGCGGTTTCGGGCTGGGAGCTTGGCCATTGTACTTAGAGAGCATCCGTCGGAATGTGACAGCCGTGTGGGACTGTTTAGGTGACAAGCAGCCCAAATTCGTGCGGCGGTCTCTTGCATTGATCCACAACCTTTTACGGTAAACATAGAAGTGATTTCACAGTTGGCCTTTCGCTTCGCCAAGGTTTGCAGACCGCATTCAACTTTGCCGACGTTTTCTTTTTACACCACAAGGCAAGAGAGAACCCACATGATTAAGAGCCTATTCAAGGTCCGTCGGGGACTGGCTCCCGTATGCGAAGTGTTCGGTGCAAATATGCTCTATTCCTCATTCAGTGCCGTTTTGAGGATAGATTCCAATATCTTCTGCGGATATGGCGTCGGATTCATTCTTGCTCTGTTCTGCCTTTCTTCTGAAGCGTTTGCCGCGCAAACAGCAGCGGCAATCGAGCAGGACCGTTGGAACATCTTGTTCATCGTCGCTGATGATATGGGACATGCTGACATGAGTTGTGCGGGGCATCCTCTAATAGAAACGACCCATCTAGATAGGTTGGCCGCCGAGGGAGTTCGATTTACTCACGCCTTCACTCCCTATCCCATATGCAGTACCAGTCGTGCGGCGATCCTCACGGGAAAGGATTCGTGGTCTAACGGTTGTCTGATGAACGAAGTTCCAATCAACCCAGAAACCGAGCAGTTTCCTATGCTCGTATCGAAAGCGGGTTACGAGTGTCACTACATTGGAAAATGGCACAATGACGGTAAGCCTTGGACTCGAGGTTTCACAAGTGGTTCCTTTCAAGCTGTGGGGGGGATGTATCCACGTGAGCGGGGTGGACAAAAGAAACCTTGGATCACAGATTTCGGCAGTGACGTCAGTCATCAGATTGATCGGTTTTCCACCACCCTATTTTGTGACGGAGCGGTCGAGTTTCTTGATCAGCATCAGCCGAACGATAAACCTTTCTTGATGTACCTCTCGTTGACGGTTCCTCACGATCCGTGGATGCCACCCGAAGAGTACCTCGACCAATACCCGGAAGAATCGGTGCCGCTGCCCAAGAATTTTCTTCCGCGGCCCCATGGTAAGTGGTACTCCGACTGGCATGGAACACACCTGCGAGATCAGGTGTTGATGCCATTCCCTCGTACAGCAGAAGGTGTTCGTGACGTGACACGGAGATACTACGCGACTGTCACACACATGGATCACGAGATCGGCCGTGTATTAGACAAGCTTGAGAAAACTAAGCTGTCGGAAAATACGGTTGTCGTTTTTGTGGCCGATCATGGTATAAGCCTCGGATCACATGGCTTTTCAGGCAAGCAAACAATGTACGAAGAGGGGATCCGCACTCCGCTGATTATACGGCACCCTGGCCTGAAGAAGAATCGGCAAATCAACTCTCATCTGGTATCACTGATGGACTTCTTTCCGACGATTTGCGAAGTTGCCGGTGTTGATGTACCGGAGGAAATTGAAGGAGAAAGCCTACTCCGTCTCTACCAAGGAACGGGAAGCCCTATTCGCAATGAAGTATACGCGACTTTTATTTCGGAACCACACCGTTGGAACGTACGCGCTATTCGCACAACAAGATTCAAATATATCAAACATTTGACGAC